>OGPA01000179.1_pt1 | contig 74643 bp, 53 predicted proteins | sample 1552841 | NCBI WGS metagenome assembly OGPA01 (sample SAMEA2579916, study PRJEB22360) | human gut metagenome
ATAAGGGGATAGCTTCAATGATAGCTCATATCTGTCAAATAATGAAACATTCAAATCTGATAAAATATGGATGTTCTCCCTCTTAACAAGAGCCGACTTTTATTTAGTCTTTCCGCTGGAGTAATTTGTTTTTGTTTGTTATATTGTTGAGAACTCTTTATCTTCGTTTCAAATAAAGGTGAATGATATGGAAAAGAAAACATCGACTCTTCGTTTGATTTACCCGCAGTGGCAGGGAGGGATAGTGGCCCATTGGATGCCTGATATTCCGGCAGATGATGCTTCAAGAGGGTATTACCTGGGGGCTCAACTTTTGAATTTACTGGCACCGGAAAGTTCGCAAAAGACAGTGGTGGTGCCTGTCTCCCTGGATATAAATGACCGGGAAACGGAAAAAGGCGTGAGTGCCCATCGGGTTATTCTGGAACAGACCGAAGTAGCCCTGGCAAAACTCAAGGAGAATAACCCCGACCGGATCGTAACATTGGGAGGCGAATGCTCCGTGAGCGTAGTTCCGTTTACCTATTTAGCAGAAAAGTATCCCGGGGATGTAGCTGTAGTCTGGATCGATGCACATCCTGACGTCAACCTGCCTTATGATGATTATAAGGGCTATCATGCAATGGCGCTGACGGCATGCCTGGGTATGGGGGATGAAGAAATCATGAATGTATTGCCAGGAAAGATCGAAGCCTCAAAATCATTGCTTGTGGGACTACGCTCCTGGGATGAAGGGATGAAAGACCGCCAGGAGGAATTAGGTATAAAAGGTTTGTCGCCTGTGGAAGTGGCTGCCGACAGTACGGCTGTCCTGGAATGGCTGAAAGGAACAGGGGTGTCCAAAGTTGTTGTTCATTTTGACTTGGATGTGCTCGACCCGAACGAAATTATTGCCGGCGTAGGTGTTGAGCCGGATGGAATGAAAATACAGGAAGTGGTTCGTGTGATCAATGACATAGCCGCCGAATATGATTTGGTGGGGCTCACCGTGGCCGAACCTATGCCGCGTATCGCTATCAAGATCAGGAATATGCTGGATCAGTTGCCTTTACTGAAAGAATAGGCCTGTTGTAGAGCGGCAGAAGAACAAAATCCCCGGTCTCAAGAGCTTGAGCCGGGGATTTTCTGTAGTTTGGCATTTGAATTATAGGGAGTTGTTATTTTGGTCCGTTATGCATAGCCGTTCAGCATTCCATAGAAATACATCGGCTTCAACAAGTAAACTTTCAGTAACCAGGCCGCCCATTGTTCCTTCGATGTGTCCAGCATACTGAACGGGAACGAGTGAACCGGTTTTTTATCATAATCGAACTCGCACAAAAGCACGTGTCCATAGTCTGTAACGATCGGGCAGGCTGCATATCCGTTGTATTTCTCAACGGGTTCTTTGCCTTCCATCAGTGAGATCAGGTTCTTTGCTGCGATCGGCACTTGCATGCGTACGGCAGCAGATGTCTTACTGGTCGGTATCCCGGCAACGTCTCCCAATGAGACAATGTTCGGATACGTCTTATGGACCAGTGTCGCTTTATCGACCATCACCCAAGCCTCGGCGGCCAGCTTACCTTCTGTCCATCCCAATCCGGCTTCGCGAACGAAATCGGGAGCCGACATAGGAGGAGCGAAGTGTAAGAAATCGTAATCTTCTACGAAAGGAGTAATTACTTTTTCTTCTCCGACTGTTTCAACCTTTTCAAAATGTACTTGTTTGGCTGCTGTATCGACACCTTTTACACGCACATTGAGATTGATAGGAATATTGCGTTCCTTATAGATCTCCAACAGACGGGGTGTATAAAAAGGAATATCATACAGCTCTTTAGCTGCTGTGAAATAGTCCAGTTTGATGTTATCCCGTGTTCCCTGTTTGCGGCTGTAATCCTCTGTCAGCAAGCAAATCTTTTTCGGTGCCCCTCCGCATTTGTGCTTCGTGTATGTATCGGTGTAGATACCACGGCCACCTGTTTTAGAGAATTCCTGAATCGCTTTCCAGGTTTTTTGTGCACCTTCGAAATCATATATACTATGAGCGTTTCCTGCTCCTAATGTATCATGTGTAATACCTTCTACTTTTTCCCAGTTTGTTTGCACTCCCGGTGTCAGTACCAGAAAGTCGTAAGGTATCTTTTCTTTTCCGGTTGTTGTAACCTGGTTCATCACCGGGTCGACTGCTGCAACCGAATCTTTAATCCATTTTACTCCATCGGGAATACAATTCTCTTGTTTTTTCCAAACGTCGTCCGGTTGATAAACACCGGAAGCTATTAATGTGAAACCTGGCTGGTAGAACTGGCGATCGCTTGGGTCAATCAAAGTGATATCCGGGTTATCCAGCCAGTGCATCAAGCGTGCTGCCATGCTGATTCCGGCCGCTCCTCCACCGATAACTACGATCTTACCTTTTGCATTACTTGAAAAGGCATGTGCTTTCTCTGTACCTACAGCTGTTATAATACCCGCTGCTATTAATGTTTTTAGGAAATGGCGGCGACCAATGCCTTGCCTTTCCAACTCTTCAAGTTGTTCTTCCAGCTCGTGTTTCATCGTGTCTTTAGAATTTAAGATATGAATGCATCGGCAAAGAAAGCGTATTTGGAAATATATCGGTTAAAAAGTACTACTACACTACTTGCACAATTAATTTGTGAAGTAAAATTTATTGCTACAATACTTTCTCATCTATATCCGGATCGTTTATATTCTATTGATATACAGTGGTATGTGTAGGGTGAAAATCTAGAAAATATTTTTTAGAAACTCATAAGGAAATCGATAAGATTGGTGTCGCCATCCAGTGACAGACGCTTTCTTAATCGGTATCTGCGTAATTCTATTGCGCGTATCGATACATTTAGAAGGGATGCTATCTCTTTTGTGGAGAGATTCATGCGCAACAAACAGCAGATACGTAAGTCGCCTGTTGTGATATCCGAATATTGTTGACGTAAACGATCTATGAAATTTTGATGTGCACTGTTGAAGTGGCTTTCAAACAATAGCCAGTCGGCCTGGTCGTTTAGCGATTCTTCCATCAGGCTTTTCATCCGCATATATAGTTTATTCGGATAGCGGTCGCCCAATGTCTCTTTCTGGCGCTCCAGTTCGTCGAGCAATGTCTGTATGGCCTGATTCCTTTTGACAAGGGCAGAGGTTTGCAAACTCAGTTCATTGTTTTTATTTTGCAGTTCGGCTTCCAGCATTTTACTTTTCATCTGCTGGATCTTCTGTTCTTCCGCCTGTCTTTCCACTTCCTGCCTGGCCAGTTCTTCTTTTCGAAGATTTTTCAGATGATAACCGAGTATGGCTTTAACTATTAATGCGGTAAGGATGATATAGGCCAGCCATGCCCATATTGTGTTGTACCACGGTGGACGGACGGTAATAGGAATCTCTATTTCCATATAAGGACCCCGGACTACATATTTCCGGATTTTCAGGGTGTATTTGCCTTCCGGTAATTGCAGGAAAGATATTTTGCCGTCTTTTTGCCAGGGAGACCAATCGGACGATACTCCTTCTATCCTGTAACTGACCAAATGGTTCGGTGTGAAGATAGTACTTCCCACATAAACGGATAATTCCTGGAAGTTATGAGGGAGTATGATCTTTTCCGAATTGACCGGCAGATTGTGTTCACCGTTTTTATCCACATATTCTATCTCTGATATCTGTAAAGGAGTTCCTGCTCCCAGGCTGTTGCCTATCAGGTCACGTATGTTTATCAGTAACACGCCCTGCATGGCGGATATCAGGTGTAAAGAGTCGCTGAGCGGAAACATCCTTCTGTCGCGACTGACCATATTCATATTGTAATTATCGAGGAGCAATCTGCATTTCAAAGTCCCGTTGCCGTTTTCATTATGGAATAATCCGGCTTCGTTCTTAACACAGAGCCAGTACATATCGTCTCCGATCGGATAGATCTGGTCGGCATGTGCAAAATTACCTAATGCTTCGACATTGTTGAATATCGAACAGATCTGCAGCGTGTCGTAAGCAATTCTTTGTGGAGGGAGATGGATCTGTTCTTTACTGATATCGACCGGTTCGAAGTTGTCTCCGCCTTTTAGTGTCCTTTTAAAATATCCGGTATTTGTCTGGATATATAATGTGTCGTTACGTAGGGAGGCGTTTTTGAGTTTACCTATTTCACTGCGTTTTCCCAGTCTGACAAGGGATGGCTCGAATGTTATCTGCGACAGTCCGTTGTCGAAAGCGATCCATATCTGCTGTGCATCCTGTATACAGATGGCCCGTACGATATTGTCGGGTAAGGTCTGGTCTTGTGTGGATAAATGACGCAGGATCGTTCCGTCCGGACTTGTGATATACAGTCCCCGGTTCTGTGTACCGATAAAATACATGTCATCTATGGTCATGAAGACAGATGGCTGGGCATGGAGTATCTCGTCCGGGAGAATGAAAGGAATGGATGCCGGCGGTTCTTTGAATTTGACTTCGGCCGGTATTTTGTTCAGTTTGTGATAGCGCATCACTCCGAGGTTGTCGCGTGTCCAGCCTCCGAAAGACCCTTCGCTGATGGTATAAATCGTATCATTCAGGAATGTGACGCCGGTGATAGGCGATTTATCCGGTGTCTCGAAATGCTTCCAGGTGTTTCCGTCGAAGGTCAGTAGCCCCATATTGTTGGCTACATACAATACGCCGTCGGACGCAACGGACAATCCCCAGTTCTGACAACTGGCTTTGTAATCGTCTACTGTAAAGTTTTTAATGAAAATATTGGGAATATCTACCGATCCACGTGCAGTCAGCACGCTAAGCATAAAGGCCAGGAATACTATCGGTAGTTTATACATCGCTCGAATTGATTTAAACGTGTAGAGACAAGGTGTTGCCTTGTCTCTACGTATTTTGGTTACAAATATACTAAAAATATTTGCTTATTTATAATCCTGCCAGTCTTTGATCTGGATATCTTTTACATCCATTGTACAGAATGCTTCGATGAATGCACTTGCCAGACGGGCGTTGGTGATCAGCGGAATATTATGGTCGATCGCAGCACGGCGGATCTTATAACCGTTGGTCAACTCGCGTTTGCTATGGTCTTTCGGGATGTTTACAACCAGTTCGAATACGTGGTTGCTGAACATATCCATGATGTTCAGGTCGCCCTGTTCATCCGGCCAGCATACGGCAGTCGTGTTGATACCGTTTTCATTCAGGAACTTAGCAGTACCGGCAGTACCGTAAATCTGGTATCCTTTTTCACTCAGCAGGCGGCAAGGTTCCAGTAAATCTACTTTACTCTTGGCTGCACCTGAAGAAACCAGGACATTCTTTTTAGGAATGTTGTTACCTACGGCGATCATGGCAGACAGCAGTGCTTCGTTGAAGTCGTCGCCGATACAACCTACTTCACCGGTAGAACTCATATCCACACCCAGTACAGGATCCGCTTTATGCAGACGGGCGAATGAGAACTGAGAAGCTTTTACACCGATCCAGTCGATATCGAAAGCACTTTTGTCCGGTTTTGTATAAGGAGCGTCCAGCATGATACGGGTTGCAGTTTCGATGAAGTTGCGTTTCAGTACTTTTGAAACGAACGGGAAACTACGTGATGCACGCAGGTTACATTCGATTACCTTCACGTCGTTGTTCTTAGCCAGGAACTGGATGTTGAACGGTCCGCTGATGTTCAATTCTTTGGCGATCATCTTGCTTACCTTTTTGATGCGGCGTGCTGTTTCGAAGTAGATCTTCTGAGCCGGGAATACCAGTGTTGCGTCACCGGAGTGAACACCGGCAAACTCGATATGTTCGGAGATAGCGTATTCAACCACTTCGCCGTTCATGGCCACTGCGTCGAATTCCACTTCTTTTGCTCCTTGAAGGAATTCAGATACGACAACCGGATATTCTTTAGATACCTTAGCTGCCAGATCCAGGAATTCGATCATCTGTTCCTTGTTGTGGCAAACGTTCATGGCTGCACCTGAAAGTACATAAGAAGGACGGATCAGGATCGGGAAGCCTACCTTTTCGATGAAGCCGTCGATCTCTTCCATACTGGTCAACTCTGCCCAGGCCGGCTGGTCGATACCCAGTGTATCCAACATGGCTGAGAATTTGTGGCGGTTTTCAGCACGGTCGATAGACAGCGGAGAAGTACCCAGTACCGGAACATTTTGGCGATACAACTTCATTGCCAGGTTGTTCGGGATCTGTCCGCCTACGGATACGATCACACCCTTCGGCATTTCCAGGTCCATTACATCGAGTACACGTTCGAAAGAAAGTTCGTCGAAGTACAGACGGTCGCACATATCGTAGTCGGTAGAAACCGTTTCCGGGTTGTAGTTGATCATGATCGACTTGTAGCCCAGCTTACGTGCAGTCTGTGCAGCGTTCACCGAACACCAGTCGAACTCTACGGAAGAACCGATGCGGTAAGCACCTGAACCCAGGATCACCACGCTCTTGTCGTTCTTGTAATAAGGGATATCATGTTCGCTACCGTCGTATGTCATATACAGGTAGTTAGTCAGTTCCGGATGTTCGGAAGCGATCGTGTTGATACGTTTTACGCTCGGCAGGACACCCATTTTCTTACGCAGGTTACGTACACGGATATTTTCTTTTTCCATGTTGCCTTCCGGATTTTCCACATAGCGTGCAATCTGGAAGTCAGAGAAGCCCAGGCGTTTAGCTTCTTTCAGAACATCTTCGGGCAGATCTTCGATTTTGTTGTATTGAGATAATACTTTCGTATAATCTACGATATTTTTCAAACCGTTCAGGAACCACGGAGTGATTTTTGACAGTTCGTGGATACGTTCAACGGTATAACCTTCTTCCAATGCTTTTGCAACGGCGAAGATACGCAGGTCGGTCGGGTTAGCCAGTGCATCGTCCAGGTTGTCGAATTCCAGGTCGTTGTTTCCAACGAAACCGTGCATACCCTGTCCGATCATACGCAGACCTTTCTGCATAATCTCTTCGAAGCTCTTACCGATCGACATGATCTCGCCGACAGACTTCATGCTTGAACCGATCAGGCGGCTTACACCGACGAACTTGGTCAAGTCCCAACGCGGGATCTTTACGATCATATAGTCTACTTCCGGAGCTTTATAAGCAGAGTTCGGAGTACCCATTTCGCCGATTTCATCGAGGCTGTAACCTAATGCCAGCTTAGCGGCAACGAATGCCAGGGGATAACCGCTTGCTTTGGATGCCAGTGCGGAAGAACGGCTCAGGCGAGCGTTTACTTCGATCACACGGTAGTCGCAAGTGTCGGAATTGAATGCGTATTGGATGTTACATTCGCCCACGATACCCAGGTGGCGGATTGTCTTGGTCGACAGCTCTTTCAACAGATCCAGTTCCTTGTCTGTCAGAGAGCAGGTAGGAGCAACCACGATACTTTCACCGGTATGTACGCCCAGCGGGTCTACATTTTCCATGCTTACAACCGTGAAGCAATGGTCGTTTTTATCGCGGATTACTTCGAATTCAATTTCTTTCCAGCCTTTCAATGATTCTTCTACCAGGATCTGTGAAGAATAAGCGAAAGCGCTTTCCGCCAGTGTACGCAGTTCTTCTTCGTCTTTGCAGATACCGCTACCCATACCTCCCAGGGCATAAGCAGAACGGATCATTACCGGGAAACCGATCTTGTAGGCAGCTTTCACTGCATCTTCCATCGTTTCAACAGCCTGGCTTATCGGAGTTTTTACGTCGATTTCATTCAGTTTCTTTACAAACAGGTCGCGGTCTTCTGTATACATGATCGCTTCAACAGAAGTACCCAGTACCTTTACACCATATTTGGCGAGTGTGCCGCTGGTGTATAACTGAGTTCCGCAGTTCAGGGCAGTCTGGCCACCAAAAGCCAGCAGGATTCCGTCCGGTTGTTCTTTTTTGATTACTTCTTCAACAAAATACGGAGTGATAGGCAGGAAGTATACCTTGTCTGCTACCCCTTCGGATGTTTGAATAGTTGCAATGTTCGGATTCAGCAATACGGTACTGATACCTTCTTCTTTCAGTGCCTTTAATGCTTGTGAACCAGAGTAGTCAAACTCTCCGGCCTGTCCGATCTTCAGGGCACCCGAGCCCAGAACAATCACCTTTTTGATTCCAATTTTCGACATAGTAATTGGGTTGTTTTGTTTATTAATTGATTTTATAGAATGTTATACCTTAATTATCGCTATCCGCGGGACACAAAAAAAATGCGTTAGTAAAAATAACCAACGCATCTTATATAACCAAATGATAATCCCGTAAATTAAAGAAATGAGCCTCAATGTCCGGCGTTGAACCGGAAATAAACATCGGATTACACGTATGTATCTTATTCGTCATGAAACTCTTCCTTGCAAAATTTCGGCAAAGATAGGGGATATAATTTGAATGTGCAATAAAATAGGAGGGAATCGTGGTTTAAAATTTGTACTCATAATTACGTTGTATTAATGGAAATGATTTATAAAAAGGAAATGGTGCTGCTTGTCCGATATTCTATTTGTTATTTATTCTTGATTATTGCGTATTGAAGAAGTTTGTTTACGTCCTCCTTCATCAATTTAATAGTTTTCGATTGATCCTTAGGCTGTCTGGTAAGAACAGAGTAGGCCGCCAACCTGAGTTTGTCGGGTTGGTAGTAAGAATCGTCCGAATATAACTTTGTCAGTAGATAATAGGTGTCTATCTTTTCCGGCAGGATATGCAGGCACTGTAATAAATATTTCTCGGCTTGCTTATAAAGACCAAGCTGTTGGTAACTTTCAGCCAGGATGTAATAGAACTCCGGATTGGCACTTAACCGGATTGCCTGGTGGCTCCAGACGATGGCATCCGAATATTGTTTACACTGCAACAGGCATCTGGCTCCTTCCTGCAGGAATTCGACCTTGTGGTTGAGACGTGGATATAGACACTGGAATCCTTGTGTGGCCACTTGTTGTTCATTTTTCTGTTTGAGCAGTCGTAATGTTTTCCATTCCTTATAAGAATCGTAATAACCTATTTGACCGAAGAATAGCATACAGGCGGCTAATGCTGCAAAAGTTCCGATGTAGGGAAATGTTTTCGGGGAAGATTTTTGCAACTTACCGGGTATTGTCACGCAAATGGCCGAGAAGAATAACAGTAATACCCAAAAAGACGGTAATTGTAACGGATAAGAATACATAGAGAAAAAGAGTAAGGCGATAATGCTTCCCGTCGCTCCGATCTGTTTGTTTTTTAGTCCGTAGTAAAGGCTGAACCCGATCCACAATGAGAAAAGTAACAGTCCGGCGATACCGAACTCGAGTCCCATCTGCAGATATTCGTTGAATGCAAATTTCGGACAACAGGCTGCCTGTCGTTCCATGTCGGAAGCTTTCCCGGATGAAAAATAGTCGGCTTGTGTTTTTGCATAGGAAGTGGAAAAGCCTCCCAGGCCTGTTCCTGTCACGGGCTGTTCCAAAATAGCTTTGGTTGTTACGTTCCACATCAGTAAACGACTGGCCGATTGATCCGGGTGGATAAAACTACCCAGGGTGGGTAATCCTGCAATGCCCAGAAATAATAAAGCACAAACGGTCACGACAGTCTTACTGTGCATTATTACTCTTTGTTTCAGAATTTTCCATCCGGATTTACGTAAAAAGAATACCCAGCAGCAGGAGGCAACGGAGGCCAGCCATGCAGGACGGCTTGCCCCTCCCGGAAGGGCGATCAGGATAATTAGTACACCGATGACTGAGAGGTAAAACAACATGGTTCTGGTTTCCCACCATGCTATTTTATCACAATCACGGAATCGCAGTGCCAGATTCAGGCATAAAGGGAGTACGATAGCCAGATAACCGGAAAACGGACCGGGATTAAAAACCAGTCCGCTGCCATTAAACAGCGGATGGTCTTCCGCCGGGTTGCCGTGTATCTGCCCCATTCCCCACATAGCTTCAAAAACACCGGTCGATATAATGATCGAAATGAAAAAGAGTCTGAGCTCGGGATGTGTCTGTATGACGGCTCGTAACATAAACCATAGCATGGTCAGTTGACCGACAAAGAGCAGTTTTTCCGGTTGTGGGTTCAGGTCACGATCGTAGGTGATCAGAATCAGTCCGGTAAAGAGAAGTAAAAGTCCGTCAGGCAGTGTAAATGTGAAACAACTTTTTTTGATAGTGGCTTCCATAAAAAACACACTGAAGGCAAGTAATAAAACAGAGAAATGAAACCAGAATATTTTGCCGGCAATTGTTCCTTCGGCAATGTCTGGATTGGCGGCAAAAACAATGCATAATAGTAACGCTCCACTCGTAGAGAGGGATAATAGTCGTAGGTACTTGAATAAAATTTTCATCTTTAATTTATTTTAGGGTGATATCGGACTCTGTTTTTTGTTTATGAAAATCGATAACTATCTTTTCCGGTTATTACATGAGTTGATGTAAATACCCGAAGAAGATCGATGAAAAAACAAGTTGTGACGTTCTCTTTAGTGCTACTTCTCAGCTCCTAGATTAAACACGCAGAGGACAAGAAGGGTTTGAAAAAATAACAATTTGTCCATTGATATCACAAAATTAGGAAAGAAAATAGTTTTGGATAGTCTAAATTACTTCAATATGATTATTTTTTTAAGGTAAAAATAGGAAGGTAAATAAAGATGCCGGCAATCGACATAACCAGTCCCCCGATCGTACCTGCTGCCAGTGGAAACCAGAATGCTTCTTTATCGGGTCCCAACATGAACGGGATGAATCCCAGGATAGTAGATATCACTGTCAGGAAGATCGGAGTTATCTTTGCGTTCCATGCTTTCAGATAGGCACGCCATGCCGGCATCAACGGCTTATTGGTACGTAGCTGGTTGTATTCATTTAAAATATAGATGCTGGCATTAACGGTGATACCGCATAACAGGACGAAAGAAGCAAATCCTCCCTGATCGAAATTCAGCTTGAACCAGTAGAATGTCAGGAACACCCCGATATAAGAGATCGGTATGACGAAAATAACTGCCAAAGGTTGCTTTAACGAGTTGAACAGGATACTGGTCGTAAAGAAAATGATTACGATAATGAGCAATAACAGCAGATACTGCTTATTGTCTTTTGTATTCCAACTCCAGTAGTAACTTTCCGACTTGGCAGTATATCCCATCGGCAGGGAGGCGTTAAACTCTTTCAGTACGCGTTCCTGGATTTTTGTTCCCTGATTGGATGCTCCGATATATTCGTATTGTAGGCACAAGCGGTATTGTTGGTTCACTTTTGCCACCTTTTGGGGCATCTGGCCTTTCTCTACGGTAGCCAGTTCCGACAGTTTGTAGGACCTTCCGTTAATCTCCTGCGGGACATATTGCATGCTCCACACGTCATAGTCGTGGGCTTGGCGGGAACTCAGTTTCAGTTTCTCCGTTTCGTTATCCACAATGATCGTCCCGCTGTAAATATCTTTACCGAATACCGGATTGATAGAGGCGAACAGTTCGATCGGCAAGATGTTTTCCTGTGCCATCCGTGCCTTGTTCAGATTGAAATAGAACTCCTGGTAATCGTCTTTCCACCACGAAAATTCCGAGTTGATAAGCACTTCTTTGATACGGCGGTAGGTGAGGAGCTTCGCCTTTAATTGGTCGGCCCATTCATAGAGTTCGTCATAATTATAACCATACATTTCTATACGGAAGGAACCGGCTCCTTCGCGTACGTCGTTGCTGAACCCCTGGTCCTGTAATCCGTATACGTTCCAGCTACCGCCACCCAGTTCGAGTGCCTTGCTGATAATCCTGCTTTTCAAGGTATATGGGAAACCGCTCCGTTCAGCCGCCTTGGTGAAATAGATCCGTATCCCTGCCTGCCGTGCGCTATAAATATTGGTCTGGAACTGGCGTATATCCTTGAATGTGCTCAGATAGGCCTCCATACGTCCTATCAACTGGTTCATCTGTTCCAGTGTAGTCCCGTTGGGGAGCGAAGCGCTGACGGAAAGTACCGTTTCGTCGTTACGGGTAAAATAACTGCCTTCATACACTTTCTGGACGAAGAGGCGCAAGCTTCCTCCGAGTGCCTTGTCGATCACAGGCTTTACTTTCTCTTTGTATGTTTCACTGGAAACTATTTTATTATATTTCTCGATGAGCAATGAGTCGGTAGCAGTATATACCTTGTCTTTGTCATCCATTTCTATCTTTTCCGGTAAAAGGAATACAGGGAGGCCGAAGGCTAGAACAAGAATGAAACAAGCCGTTTTTTTCCAACGGCAGAGAAAGTGGATCTGTGCCAGATAAAGCCGGTTGAATCGAACCGGAAATCTTTTTATTTGTCTGTTTACCTGTTTTTTGAAACGTATCCACCGGGTTGTCGTACTAGCGGTAGCTAACCCGTTTCTTCTCCGTTCCGTCTTTTTCTTTTGTCCCAGCCCCAGTTTTTCTATCATGGCCGGAACAAAGAACAGGGCAACCGCCAGCGATACCGCCAGGTTGATAATTACAACTGCGGCAAAGTCCTGCAGGTTCAGCCGGATCTTTTCATCCAGGAAGAAGATGATGACAAGCGCACCGATAGTTGTCAGCGTAGCGGTCAGAATGGAGAGGAAAGCCCTCCGGTTATGCCGGTTACGGATATGGTCGGTCATGACGATCGTGTTGTCGATCACCAGGCTTAAGGATATGGTGACTCCCGCCAACGAATACAGTTGCATTTCCAGTCCGGCTAGGTAAAAGAAGATAACCGCAATACAGAGGTTTACACTCAGGCTGACAACGATCAGGAAGAGGTAACGCACGTTCCGCGTGATCAGCAGAACGAACAGCAACAGGATCAGGATAGTCAGGCCGGTACGTATATAGATCTTATTCAGTTCATTCTGAATAAATTCGGTGGCATCGTAACTGGTATGTATCTCGTATCCCTGGGGCAGCAGTTGGCGGATATGTTCCATTTCCTCTTTCACCTGCCTGGCCAGTTCCAGCTGGTTCGCCGTTTCTTCGGCCCGAATAGACAAATAGATCGAATTCAGTCCGTTGATACGGTAATAACTTTGCGGTGCTTCTTCCTGCCGGGTCACATTCAGTAACTGGTCCAGACGGATCAGCTTTCCTTCTTTATTGGTAACGGTGATACGCGAAGGATCGAAGTCCTGCGGTCCGGCTTCGGGTATCAGGACGAGACGGATCCATTCTTCCTGCCCTTTCATCTTGACATTCCCTGTTCCGAGGAACTCTTTTTTATAGTATTGGTTGATGGCGGACTGTATATCTTCGGTCGTGATACCGAGCGTGACCAGTTGCCGGCTGTCATATTCCAGCCGCCATTCCATCGGGGTAGCTCCCCGCACATCGATCCGGTAAATTCCCGGGATACCTGCCAGGCGCGGTTTGATCTGATCCTCGGCAAACCGTTGTATGAAGATCGGGGTTGCGGCCGCATTCAGTGTATAGGTCATAAAAGGCCCCGACTCCTTATCGTCGGGACGGCTCATTTCCAGTACCGGATAGCTAAGTCCGTCGGGCAACCCTGGCCATGTCTGGCGGATAATCGTGGAGGCTTCGAAACGGGCGGCATCGATATTGGTATGTTTGTCCAACTCCAGCGTCACATACCCCCAGCCGTTGCCGGAAGTGGAATTGATCTCCTTGATCCCTTTGATACGTGCCAGCATCGACTCCAGCCGCGAAGTCACTTCCATTTCGATCACACGCGCCGAATTGCCGGGCATGTTATAGCTGACGGTCAACCGTGGCAACGTGCGTGACGGCGATAACTTGATCGGCAGGAGAGGAATAAATGCCAGTCCTGTCAGCGCCACGCAAAGAAAGGTGACGATGATGGTAAAGGATGATATTTTAGGAGATGTATTCATTATCAGTATTTACAGTCCTTGTGCATAATCGAATTCACTGGACAGGGATATCCCTGTTTCAAAGTCGTGCAACGTCAGTTTTCGTATCTTGAAATAACTCAACCAGTAGTTTTGCAGGGCGGAGATATAGTTGCGCTGTGCCTCCTGCTGGCGGTTCAGGGAGAGGGTCAGGCTGTTGATATCCGCCTTTCCGATCATAAATCGCTGCTTGGTTTCGCTGTAAGCCATGAGAGCCAGGTCGAGTGCTTCTTCCGCACTGCTGATCAGGTTCTGTTGGATATTGAAATCGCCTACCGTCATGATAACATCTTCCTCTACGGTCAGTTCTTCCTGTCGGGCGGAGATCTGTGTTACGTTCAGATTGTTTTTGGCGATATTGTGTTTCCCTTTCCGTACCCCCCAGTCGACAAGCGGTATGGATACGGATACGGATACAATATCCTGTTGCAACGGATCGCGATAGGCATTTTTTAATTTGCTCGATACCTGGTTGAAACCGATACTGGCATTGATGGACGCATTGAACATAGCCTCCTTCTTTGTCTTGTCCACCTGCTGTTCCGCTTCCATGATCTCCTGACGAAGACCGAGGAATTTCGGGTTGTTCTCGCGGGCGAGTGCCAACGCTTCATCAACCGATATCTGCATATCCCGCGGGCGGCCCGGCAGTGTTAACCGTATCTCTGTATTCTTATCGAAATTCAGGAAGGATGCCAGGCTGAACATTGCTCTTTTCAAAGCGATCTCTGTATTTTGCAAGGTGTTGCGGGCATTGACGGCATCCAGTTTCAGGGTGAGGAGTTCGGCCTTGTTGATCGATGCGATCTTATGGCGTTCCTGACCGGTGCGATAGAGCGTATCGGTGGAAGCTACATTCTCTTTAGCCAGGTCGTATTCGGCTTGCGCCATCGCGAGGGCGAAGAAATAGGTCGTTGCCTGTTCGCTGATCTGTTCGATATTATAGAGCAGTTCCTTTTTCACTTTCTCGTATTTAAGCGGTTCGATCTTCCGTTCCCACCGGAAAGGGTTGTAGCCGAACAGACTCTGTTGATAACCGAGCCGGATAGGAACGGTGGTGAACTGGTTATTCGCATCGTCCCCGAAATTACGCATAAACCCCAGCTCTGAATCCAGATAGAATGTACCCCCCAATAAGTCGAAGTTCTGTTTAATCTCCATATTCCCATTGGCATAGAACGATTCCTGCTTTTTATATTCATCAGCATCTTTCTGTGAATTATATCTTCGCGTAATATCCCGGTAATACTGTGCCGGTGTCAGGTTCAGTGTCAGGCTCGGCAAACGGTCTGCCTTATACGTCCTGTATTGCCAGTACCCGGCCAGATACATATTTTTTGTCCTGAATGCTTCCAGCGAACTGTCCGCCGCCAGCGAAATCGTCTTTTCGAGCGACAGGGCAAGCGGCTGAGCCTGCAAATAGACAGAGGTGAATAACAAAAATGATAATATTATCTTACCTATCTTCATAACGGCATTTTATATAATTCGTTAAACTTCCGTTTGTTTTTCAATCGTCAAATGCGACCGGTCATGTTTCCTGTAAATAAACCAGTATACCAGCGGGATGACAAAGAGGCTGACGGCGGTACCGATCAGCATGGCTGATATCATGGCGATGGAGAGCGGTTTCTGTAACTCGCTACCCATATCGAAAGAGAACAGAAGCGGAACCATACCGAATATCGTGGTCAGTGATGTCATGATAATAGGACGTAAACGCCGCCGCCCCGCTTCATGGATCGCTTCCATCAACGGGGTACCTTCTTTCCGCAACTCGTTGATCGCATCCAGTTTCAGGATCGAGTCGTTGATAACGATACCGCAGGTCACCACGATACCGATCGCGCTCATCAGGTTCATCGTATGTCCGCATATCCAAAGCACTAGCAGTGAAGCCGCCACGTCGATCGGTATTTCCAGCAGCACGATAAGCGGTTGCAGGAAACTTTCGAACTGGGCTGCCAGGATGAAATACATCAGCAATAGGGATATCAGCAAGATCACGACCAACTCGCTCAACATCTTTTGGTTGGAGAAGAAGCTGCCGGAGAAATCTATCTCCCATTCCTGCCCGCCTAACTTTTTCACCTCTTCCATCAAAGGTTCTGCCTTTTCTACATTATAAAAGCTGAACGGAATGTATTCGCCGTTCTTCCCGGCAGAGATCGTTTTCAGATCCTCGCCCTGAGTAACCCGTACCAACGATTGTAAGGGTATATACCGGCTCTTGCCGTCTTTATCCGGACGGGTCTGTACCAATGTTTGCTGCAATACGCTATTGACTGTCTTGCCGTCACCGGCCAAGGTGATCGGCAGATATTGCTGGTAGGAGCGGAGGGTTGCGACTTCATTTTCCTTGAAGGCCGTTTTCAACAAACGGTACACCTCGTTGTAGTCCACATTATAGAGCAGCAGCCTCTGGCGGTCGACCGATATATTCATCTGATTCTCGAAAGCGACGCCAACGGGGGCTTGTCCGGCTTCTGCCTTTATCTTCGACTCCAGCGTTTTTAACACCTGTGCCTCGGGAGCTTCCGCCTTGTTGCGTGCGTAAAACTCAGCCACGATATCCGCTTCACCGGTTACAAATAACTTCTCGAACACTGTCACAGGCGGAGAGAAGGAGAATACAGCCTGCGGATAGTTCTTGTTGAGCCACCCGGTTACTTGTTCCTGCAACGGAGCAATATCCGACGTGTTCTCTGTCTTGAAGTATAACTCAGCTTCCGAGCTGGATAACTCCCGGTCCCGGTTTAACAAGAATTGCTGTTGTCCCACGTACGAGGTATATTCCTGCACATTCTCTTCCATCCGGGCGAACAGCTTGCTTACCCGTTCCCGGTTTTCGTCGATATGGATGTTCTCGTTCCATTCGATATGTGCGATCAACTCGTTCTGGTCGATCTCCGGCATCCTGCTTTTCGGTACTTCATAAAACAGCAGTGCGCAAAGTGGAAGCATAAGAATAAGAAACAACATATTCGACCTTTTATGACGGAATACGAAATCGACTCCCGCATCATAGAAACGATCGAGCGTATGCTCTTTCACCAGGTTGTTGATCCGTAGATTGAACCCGGTATGTTTGATATCCGGAATGCTGTAAACCAGTTTGTAAAGAACGGGAAGCAACATGATACCGGTAAAGTATGAAACCATCAGCCCGACAGTTACGGCAAACGCCTGGTCGTAGAAGATTGCCCCCGCAATCCCGCTCATAAATACCAGCGGCACGAATACCGCGATCGTAGTAAATGTGGAACTCAGCATAGGGGTTATAACTTCCGACGTACCTTTATTACATGCCTCTTCCAGTGAATACCCTTTGTTCCTGTATTGCGTGATGTTCTCCGTCACAATGATCGAACTGTCGATCATCATACCCAGTGCCATGATCAATCCGGAAAGGGATATGATATTCAGCGACATCTTGAACATATAGAAGAACAGAAAACTGATAACCAAGCTGACTATCATACTCAGCCCGATCACCGCCGGACTTTTGATGTCTCCCAGGAAAAGTATCGCCACGATACAAATGAAAAGGAAGCCGAGTGACAAGTTCTGTTTCAGGTTTGAAATCGTATAATCCAACAACTCCGTCTGGTTACGGCTGATGCTGAACTCGATATCCGGATAGACTGTGGCGAAATAATCCGTCACCTCGCTGAGAGCCTCCTTCATATTATCCATATTCTCGTCCGCCTGCTTGATCACCGCCAACGTCACTGCCCGTTTGCCGCCCGACAGCGAAGCCCCGACCTCTTTTTCCGGTACTACCGCCACCTTTGCCAGCTCTTTCAACTGGAAGATACGGTCGTTTTTCCGGATATAGATATTCTGTACATCTTCCGGTGTACGCAGCAGGGTCGAGAATTTGATGTTGTATTCATAATATCCGTCCCGTACGGTCATGCTTCCCGGTTCGATATTGTTCGAGCTTAATGCCGACTCCAGGTCGCTCAGCGTAATACCCGCCATTTCCAGCATGTTGATATCGGGTACGATCTGCAACTGGCGTTTCAGTATTCCCGTAATATCTACCATCGCCACTTCCGGCAACTGCTCGATACGCCGTTTGATCACAGTCTCGGCAAACTGGCAAAGATCGAGGAAAGCGGTTTCACTGTCATCTGTTTTCAGTGTCAGGTTCAGGCAAAACACCGGTATATCCGTTGCGCTGGCCTTGATTACCCGCGGACGTTCTATCTCCCGTGGCAGATAGTTCATTGCCGCATCTATTTTCTCATTGACTTCGATGAAAGCCAGGTCCGTATTTGTCCCGAAATCGAAGCTCAACCGGATAATACCTGCCCCGTCGCGTGTCTCGCTCTGGATATCACGCAGGGCGGCAACCTGCATCAACTGCTGGCGGATCGGTTTTACGACCGTGTTTTCCAGTTCGCGGGCCGATGTATTCTGCCCGGATACCTGTATCGTGATCTCCGGTATTGCAATATCCGGCAACAATGATATAGGGATGGTAAAGTAAGTGACCAACCCCACGATAAAACAGGCCGTAAAAGCCATCAGTACTGCAATAGGACGTTGTAGTAAGAATTTAACCATGAATTTTCAATTTTCAATTCTCAATTATCGTAACCGGAGCCTCATGTGCCAGATTGATATTACCGCTGGTTATTACGATATCGCCCTCTTTCAGGCCGTCCACCACCGTATAGTTCTCCGCATTCTCGAGTCCGGTATGTACGTAAGTCCAGTATGCCTTTGTCTTTGTGCTGTCGAGAATGAACACGACCTGTTTGCCGGAACGTAAAACCACCGCTTCCTTCGGTACCACCAATTGTTTGCCTACCGAACGATGGATGCTGACACGCACATTCATCCCTTCGAACAGCTTCCCTTTGTCGGTAACGGCTGCTTTCACCTGTACCATCCCGTTCTCGTCTACCAGCGGGTTGATCTCGGAGATACGTCCTTCCGTTTTTCCTTCGTTGAAAGCAAAAGGAGTCACTTCCACCCGGTCGCCGTTCTTTATCAGGGGTAATTCGCTTTCCAGTACGGTGAATGCCGCTTCCAGGCTACGCGGATCGATGATCGTGCAGAATGCATCGGAGGTGGAAGCCGTATTATATTGTTTGGCAAACAGGTTGGCAACGATACCGTCGAAAGGAGCGGTCAGTACCGCATTCTTTTCCTCATATTCCGCCAGCTGGTATTGAACCAGTGCCTGGTCGTAGCCGCTTTTTACCCGGACCAGTTGCATAGTGGCAGGAGGTACCTTACCGGAATCTGCCAACGCATATCCCTGGCCGATCAGGACATCCTGCAATTCCAGTTTGGCCCTTTCCAATGCATCTTTTGCTACTGCCGTTTTGTTTTTCAGCCGGAAGGTCGATAGTTCCGCCAGTTTTTGCCCTTTGACTACCCGGTCGCCATTCTTCACGTAGATGGAAGCGATCGGTTCGGCCGATTCAAACCGCAGGTCGACATGGCGGCGGGCCGACAATTTGCCGTTGCTCACCAGTTCGTGGTTGAATTCCGTAGTTTTCAGTGTCATCACGGTCACTTCATTGGTTTCATCCGGTAGAACTGTTTCTACAGTTTCTTCCTCTGCACTGTCTCCTTTTTTCTCGCCGGAACAGGCTATCATTCCGGAAAGGAGCAGTATTGCCAGCAAATTGTAGTATTTCATATCCATATAAACTGTGATTCTGTTTTCAATTTCCAAATATACAAATTAATTATTACGATATTCTCGTAATTGATATATAAATAAACTAATTACGATTTTATCGTATGTTGTTGAGCATGTTTTTAACTTCTGTTCTCATTTCCCGTATAGCTGTACTTTCCACTTTCGGCTCTTTTTTCAATACGGCATCAGCAGCATTGAGAAACTTATCTTTCTGAAAGAAAGTAGGTTCCGAGTATAGTTTAGTTAACAGATAATAGGGATAGATCCGTTCCGGCAGTATTTCTATTGCATGTAGCAATAAATTTTCTGCTTTCTGATAATTTCCCAGGGCCTGTTCATTTTTTGCCGCCATATAATGTATCATCGGATCGCCACTCAGTTTCATTGCCCGTTCTAACAAACGGTTCGCCTCTGCAAACCGCTCCGTCTTACTCAAGCATTGCGCCGTTTCAAATAGTAGTTCCGGCTTATGTCCCATCAACGGTACCAACTTTTCATATCCGTCTGCCGCCGCTTCATAAGCTTTGCTATTATATAACATTTTCAATGTATTCCATTTCTTATACCCCTGGTAATAGCCTTTCTGCTGCCAGAAAAGCCATCCGCAACATACTGCCATCCCCCCGATTACAGCGACTGAGAGTAACTTTTTCCCCTCTCGAGAGGGGGTAGGGGGTGTGTCAGTGGAGACAGTTGCATTAGCAACCCCCATCAAAACCACCAACACCACCCAGAACTCCGGCAACTGTAACGGATAAGAAGCCAAACTAAACACCATCAATGCCAATATCCCCCCAGCTGCCCCGATCTGTCTGTTCTTCACCCCCCGGAACAAGGAATAACTTAACAACAATACAAAAACCATTAAACCAAACACTCCCTGTTCCACTCCTATCTGTAAGAACTCATTAAACCCATATTCCGGACATCCGGCCACCAGCTTTTCTGTCTCCGAAGCTTTACCGGAAGAAAAATATTCCGCTTGCGTTTCGGCATAAGCTGCCGGAAAACCTCCAAGCCCGGTTCCTGTACAGGGTTGTTTCATTATTGCTTGCGTCGTTACTTTCCATAAAAGTAAGCGGCCATCGGCCGAATCTTTTTTTAGCACGTAAATACCAGCCAATGCACCGGCTACCAGAAGCAGTATCAAAAAAGATGATACTGTAGTTAAGGTTTGGTGTTCTTTTATAAATCGCTTAGTCTTTCCCCATCCGATACGTTGTATCCAGTAAACCCATCCGCACGAAACCGCCGCCGCAATCCAGGCCGTCCGGCTCATCCCGGCAGGCAACACGACAATAATAGCCGGCAAACTGATCCAACCCAGATAGTGCAGGTAAACCTCTGCCTGCCGCCATCCCCCTTTCTTATAGCCATCGAACCGTAGGATCATCCATAGACAAACCGGTAGTACCATCGCGAGATACCCCGAATAAGGCCCCGGATTATAAAAATCCCCGGTCAGTCTGAACAGCGAATGGTTCGAACCTTCAAATCCATGTAATTGACGTATTCCTAATATTGCTTCTATCAGTCCGGTAATAATCACCATCACCAGGAAAAACAGCTTCAACTGCGGCCATCCGGCAAACAGAAACTGCAGCAGGAACCACAATACGACCAGTTGTCCTCCGAACAACATTTTCTCCGGTTCGGGATTCAGTTGCCAGTCATAAGTAATCGCAATGATAGCCGTCAAAACCGAAATTCCTCCATCTGCAACCGAAAAAGTGAATGGTGTTGTCGACCTTGTAAGGATGAATGTAATTAAACTGCATACCGCCATGACTGCCATTGCCAGATGAAACCAGTGGACCTTCCCTGTTACTACTCCGTTTGCTAAACTGGCATCTGTAGCAAAGGCAGTGCACATTAGGAGAATTCCATTGAATACAAATAACGTGTAAACAATTCGGTTAATATTAGTATGTCGGGAATATTTGTTTTCCATCTTGTATAAAAAATATTTGTTCTTCCTGGCCTCGTGTATAATCACGTAATAGCAGCAGAGCATTATCAGGAATGTCATATTCAAGATAAGTTGTATCTGCTATTTGTTTCCCTAGTGATTCCCATCCGTCTTTTCCTATATTGTAAAATAATTCGTAGAAATCACCCTTACGAACAAAATTATCATCATTACGAGGCATATATACTATTTGATCAATGGGATTATTTGTCCCTAAATCAAAAATAACGAAACCTCCTTTTTCTTCAGATATATAGTAAGTCAAAGGATCATTGTCGGAAATATTTTCAATGACAGCATATCTGTGACCTGCCTGTGACTGACTTCCCCAGAAAGAAAGAGGCTTAACTTGTTTCCCTTGATAATAAAAATTAATTTCAGAGATTTCTGCAACTTTTTGTTTAGGTACTCGACATTTGATATAACGCATTTTGATTGGTTTATCAAAATAGATTGTATTGTATGCCACTGAGGGAGTATCTGTTACACAATAAAGCGTTGAGGTTTTCCGGAAATCGGCAGAATTACTGCCTTCGAATATTGTTCCGAGAATGTAATAAAGTCGATGATGCAACCATTCATAGAAAGGATATTTTCGATATAATTTTACTTTTTGGTAATTTTTTTTATTTGGAATGAATGAGTGAGATTTTTTGTCAATAAACAGAAACGGATACCCGCATTGTTTGAAGGTTCTCTCTTTATAGATTAAAGGGACATATACCTGTTCTTCTTCCAGATTGTTAAACAGAGCATAATTGTCAACGGTTTTTGCCATTGCACATCCCCACCACCTGTTGCTATGAAAGAATCCAAGATAAATAAGGTCATTATTGGCGATATCCAATTCTTTAGTAGTTAATTTGAGTGTGTCCGGGAAATAATATTTACTAACATCTTTATAAGCAGGATTTCGTAAAAAAGGTGCTATGTTTTTCCATTCACTGGATGAATAGGATAATTTTTTTGTTTGCATATCGTATGTGAATCGATATACCTTACCTTTATTATGACCGTTAATATCTTTGTTCCCACGTTTGGCAATAATATTAAAATACCAAAACGGAACGTCCATACCTGTTGTATCTTTTACAACAGTCCACGTATGACCACCTCTGACTTCTGTGTCCTCTGCGCAAGGAATGCCTATTGCTCTACAAGTGTAAACAAATATATCAGCTGCGTCTACGCATGTTCCATATCGGTATTTGAATAAGTATCGTGCCCCCACGTGCGGCAAATCAAAATCTTCACAATAGATGAATACCGGTTTAAGTAAATACTGGCTAACCAGATTGGCTGCTTCAATAACGTCACTGCCCTGGTTGACAGAGTCCAGTAGAAAAGCATATTCGTTTTTATAAAGATCGCGCCATTCTTCCAAAGGTTCATTGCCAAGCCGATAAGGCAGCAGATACTCACAAAACTCATCGAAAGAAAGATGTTTATTCCAACTCCTTTTTTCCCAGTTCTCAAATGCCTGTTCAATGTTGTCGATAAGATAATCTGCTGTGATTATCTGAGCATCATATATTTTAGGAAGATTCCTATAAGAATATCCTCCCCATTTATACACATATTTCTTCTCTAATTGTCCGAAAGAATTGGTATGTGTACGAGCTTCCTTAACGCTGTCCATGACATTTCCTTGCTGATAGCTATAATGGAACATATTGCGTATCAAAAATTTGGCAGCTTCCAGTTTTAATGAGTCATTTTGGTAATGTTGTAATACTTTTTCCAGTTCCGTTTTGTTATTACCTGCAAGTTCCATTATGTATTGTAGCTGTTCATCATTAACCGATGAGCAGGCTGTATGTAGTATTATGAATAGAATAAAATATATATTTTTCATAAGATATTCATTGAATAACTTTCATAAACCGATCCCATCTGAATTTGCCGGTATACGGATCAACTGATTTCCATATAATCCAGGCTTTTCCTACAATATATTCCTCCGGTAACAGTCCCCAATAACGTGAATCTTGCGAATTAATGCCGTTATCGCCTGCCATGAAGTAATAGTTTTTCTGGAAACGATAACTGCTGATCGGAATCCCATTTAGGAAAACAGTTGAATCCCTGTATTCAAGTTTTTTTTGCTGTTCCCATTCGATTAATTTCTTGCACAAAACAAAATTTGTCCGGTTCATCCTGACTGAATCACCTTTAGCTGGGATATGTAGTGGGCCGAACTCCTTGATATTCCAATCGATAATACTATCATAAGGAAAACTAAGGAATATACCGTTTTCAAACTTTTCGATGGCGGCTATCTTTTTTTGCGAATCCGGATTGCCAAGTGGTGTATTTACTCCGTTAACATGGAAAAAACCGTTTTGTATAAATAGGGTATCACCGGGTAGCCCTACGCATCGCTTGATATAATATTTGAGGATATGCATTTCAACTTTATCCCAATCATTTGGATGAGGAAAATTGAAGACCAGGATATCATTACGCTTTATATCTTTGAAGCCAGGGATTCGGTAAATCTCAGTTTGCTCGTTTCGCATGGATGCAAACAGATTGAATACGCGCGGGCCGAGGGTTGGCTTCCACACCAATATATTATCACCTGTGGTTAAACCCGGTTCCATTGAATCACTGGGTATTTTGAAGAAAGCAAACACGAATACCTGTACCACAAACCATAAAGCGACTATCAAACATAGCCAGAAGATTATGTTGAACATATTATTGATCAAGTTGTGTATATGTGTTTTTATCTTCATTTGATTAATAAATTTTCAATGTCTGCTATTCTATAAGGAAAATATATCGATTCTTTTTTATAACATGTAAGAACTCTAATACCAGCATATTTTGTTGTTTTCATCACAAGTGAAAATCCTCTGTTCATCACCTTGTGAACATTTGATAGCGAACAAGGCCTTTCGCGGAGCATGTTTAAATTCAACAAAAACATCTGTTGCTATCTTTGTTCCTATACATAACCAACGATCTGTATCCCAGTAGTAGAGAGAATAGATCAGTCCTGGTTGGATCGAATTGCCATCACCACGGCGAATATATGAAATTCTTGAAATATTTACCGGTTTTCCGAAGTCGAATCCGACCCAACTTTGTTCTCCTTTTGCACTAAAATTCGTCAATTGATCTTCATCAGCAATATTGTCTGCCTTCCATTCTTTCTTTGGTTGTACACCTCCGTGATCTATCACGTTTCCCCGGATGATCGAATCCCGTAAATCGTAAAAATAGACTTCTGCCATATCGCAACGGTTCGTATCGGAAGATCTGAAACGCCAGTAACGATAAGCCTTTTCCGTCGTAAGAGAAAAAGAACCATTAGTCAAGTTCCATTGAGGTAATTCCTGCATTTTTTTTGCATGATGGAAATCCCGGTTGTCTGCAGCTTCAAAAATACCTCCAGAGATTTGTTCGTGGATGGTAAATATATGGTCGCCTTGTGGAAATTTCCGAGTCAGTCTGATAGTCCTGAAAGAAGATGTGTCAAGTTTCATGAACTGGATTTGTTTAGACAGTGTGACTTCAAAAGGCTTGCAAATTGGGAAACGGTTTCCGTTCGTATCATAAGCAAAAGCCATATAATAAGTATGCAATCCCATCCTTTCGAAAGTCACATTTTTACCAGACATTTTACCCCAGTAAACTGGTCTCCAATCCTCACCGTCGTAGACTGCAATAAACGGATACTGTTTGCTGGGTAAAGCCTGATTCAGGCTTATTGGGACGTCTAAGGTTGGCATGTATTCGGCTGTTACATCCCGAATGAACATATTCCTGATTTCTGGTGGAATATACTTTCGGGAGGCGATCTCCAGATATTCTTCGTTCGGCTTATAAACCGATCGAAAAATTTTCGGCATTTTCAAGTATGGATAATGAACGCTGCCAGGATCCGTTTCGTGAGGGGCAAACTCCAGGTTCCCGAAGCGTGATGTATAGACGGTATTCCATGAATGCCCTTTGGACCTATTGGACCAGTGTGGTGTGAAATCATAGGCGACAGGGATTCCTTTACTGCGCATGGTTAATACACATCCCTGGCAGTAAGTGCTGCAATAGGCGTATGGTAGTTTGAAGATAATGGCGGGATCGAAAATCGGCAGAGTCGTCAGCCGGCCAAAGCTTTGGGGAGTCGACTCTTTCATCCGTCGGTTTACTTCCATTGTGGCAAAGAATGAACTCTGTTCATAGTCATCGCACAAATAAGCCTTGTCGATATCCCCCATGCAAAGGTCGTAATAGGCACTTCGCCAATCTTCGAGCGGTTGTCCTTCGAAACACTTATATGGCAAAAGATATTCACAAAATTCATCGAAATTCAGATGTGTAGCCCATTTACCTTGTTGCCATTGCTTGAAGGCTGCATCAATTGATTTAATTAGAAAATCAGCATTAATGGTCTCGATATCCCGATATATTCTATACCTATTTTCAAATCTCGGTTGAAGGAGTTTGATATGTTTCTCCTGTTCAAGTTTATTATCAGATAAGGCAACTACTGAATCTATGGCATGGTAGTAATCCTTGATGCCTGTTCCATAAGAAAAATGATAAGGCATATATCGGATAAGATATTGGGCTGCTTTAAGTTTTAATGTGTCGTTCAGTCTTGTGTAGTGTGATAACACCGCTTCAAGTTCACCTCTGTTCTTTCCGGCCTCTTTTAGCGCAAACTCTATTTTCGATTTTTGCGAATTACAAGCTGAAAGATTCAAAAGCAAGATGATTAAAAATGAAAACAATACTCCTGTTGTTATTCCTTTATGCAGCTGTTTCATATTCTATTTAATGGTACTAATGTACACAATGCGGCTATCTGTTTTTGTAAAGTTGCTCGTTGTCTTATACTTGCAGAGTTAAGAACTATATCCGGTCGTTCAAATATTTTGTAAGTGTGTTGAGGGCTAACCGGCCCTGGAATTCGCAACTCATGATTTCTAATCTCTACATGTCATATTGCAGTAAAAGACTTTCATCTTCTTCGGAATATGTTATGCCATAAATACAATTCTTATCTTCATCTATTGCAAATGTTTTTAATCTTTGTTCGATTTTGAAACCTTCTTTTAAATTACCATTCCAGTCAAATTTTAAGATATAACAGATATTTTCTTTGTCTATATCTTTGTTTTTAATGCCCCAGTATAGTGCATACATGTAAGAATTTGTAGGGTAAAGAACCCTATAAGTTCTTGTCGTTTCAGGAGTTTCAGATGAACTATATTGTATCGCTTCACCTTCCTTATTTAGGTCGGTATTTATTTTGGAATCTATACTGAAATATTCTTTAGTTTTTGTCAATTTATCGTTGTTTTTGTAGAAGACTAGTTGATCATGAAAAACACCTGCTGCTACAAAATGCTCTTGATTAGGGCTGGCAGTAATGATCGTTTGATTTTTCAAGAAGAAGCAACCATTTATTTCAATCCCATTTTTATCACCAGGATATATTCCAAAGTCTAAGATGTTATTACCTTTTTTGTCCAATAAAGCAAATTGATATTGATCAAAGCATCCATTAGTAATGAATTTATTATCAAATGGAATAATATCATAAGGATAATTATTGTCAAAACGTATTTTATCTATAAAATCATACTCATTTAATGAAATTTCATTGTTTATTACTTTGTAAAAAGAGCAAAAACGAGTCATTCCATCAAAAATGCACAATGTGTTATCCCTTGAATTATAAGTTATATTGCGTATGTCTAGAAACTCGTGAGGCCCTTCTCCTTTCGGGGCTATTCGTCCTGAAGTTTTATTCTTAGTATTTATTAGTGTGACTTCAAATCCATCATATATATCAATGAGTAATAGATTGTTGTTAATAAGCAACATATTAAGAGGCTGACCAATAAAAAGGTCGGGTAGTATCTGTTTCCCTTTTATTGTTGTGAAATTGTCGGTAGGAAATAATATTTTATTATTGGCTGTATTAGTACAACTAACTCCAATTATTAGTAATATAATGTAGTAATATTGATTGATTTTCATAAGTTTGAATGTTATTTCGGCATAATCCTACTTAAAGAGTTATGCCGGAATAATAGTTAGATGATTAATTAGTTTTTCTTTAAAATAAATGTTGTACCATTTAGTGAATGGGTACAACAAAAATAGGAATATGAAGTACTGCAGCCACCACATTTATCACCAATTTCCGATCTAGTTAATGCATCGGCATTAACTAATGCCAAGTCTGACAGTTCCACTTCATTTTTGCTCTGGTTGAAATTCCAGCCGGTTACAAGAGCCATAGCAGCGATAAAAGCTGCTCCAAAGATCTTTTTCTTCACGATCTTATTCAGTATTAAATTAATAATCTAGTTTATTTTCTATCTTTGCCTACTCTTTTCAGTTCAGATAGTCGAAATGATTTATTCGGCTTTATCAATTATATTACCATCATACACCTCCTTTTCGGGATCTTCGGGAGTTTGTTTGTATAATTTTGCGGTCGTGCAGCAAACTCCCTTTTGTTCGATCACTGAACATTCCCCTTTATCCTTCCCTTGATGGGTTGGTTGTTAATACTATTGTATTTGATCGTTATGACTTCATCGAAGAATCCTGTGTCCTTCGGTGTCATCTTAATTCCCACCTGAAGAGTTTCTCCGGGCTTCGCGGGTCGTTTGTCATATGTGGCTGCCGTGCAGCCACAGGTGGTACTTACGTCCACTATCACGAGGGGATTGTCCCCTGTGTTTTTTACCTCTATAGTTGTTTCTTTTATTTCTGATTTGTTGAATGTGCCGAAGTCTATCTCTGTTTGAATAGCTTCGGCGGTTGTTTTCAACATCGTTTTAGTCGGACTTTCTTTTCCTGTTATCTGTTTCAGGTAGAGGTCTCTTATAGCCGTGTTGTGTACTGGATTTCCTAAAGCAGCTACTTTGTTGTTTTTATCCAGTAGAAATGTCTGGAAAGTCATATCTATCGGGAGCTTGTTCAGTTTATTCAGTCGATCATCTATATCAATGCATACCGGGCGATCGAATCCATAACGTTTTAACAGATAACATATTTCCATATAGTCTTTTGAATGGAAGAAGAAGAGAAAAGGAACTTTGCCTTGCGTTACGGAATCGGTATATTCTATTAGTTCTTTCCATTTATGTAGTTGTAGTTTGCAGCTGGTACAACCGATAGAGTCAACATATATCAATACTTTATATTCGGATTGCGGAATCCGGAAATCTGTAGTGTCTGTCAGATAGCGAGTGAAGATCAGGTTTTCAGGGAATACAATTTGTTTACCCTGCCATTCATTCACCAATTGGGCAATGTGTTTTTCTTTCTCTTTCTGTTCATTTTTGCAGGAGAAGAAGATTGATAATAAAATTAGTATGATTAGATTTAAAGTTTTCATCTTGTTCTTTAAATTTTGAGTTCTATGATCGGATCATCACTTTTTACTTCAGTGGCAATGATCGTATTCGTTTCTTCATTTACATCAATCCCATATATAGCATGATCAAGTGTGTATTTACAAACAGGATTTCCTTGCAAGTCAAATACATAGATAAATCGACCTCCGTCTTCCAGTTCTTGGCCTTGTTGATAAGCCTTCATTTTATCTTTAAATTTAATTCCTTGAAAAACAGCATAAATATGTTCACTTGTTACTTTTATGTCACAAAATCCCATAATCCCATTTGGAATACCTGAGCCATTTTTTCCTGTTTTAAATAGAGGTTCTCCTTCTGGGCCATACAGTATTTTGTGAGTATTATCTTTTAAATTATAAATTTCCAGTGTTTCCCCTAGTTGTGTTGCCATTGCAAGTACACCGTTGTTGGGGTTGTAATCAATGAAACTACGCCATGCTTGTGCTAATGCTGGTCGGATAGTTTCTTCATTAATTGTTTCACTTGGTATTTTACCATTACTTTTGATTAGTTCACCTTTATTATCGATTTCACAAAATCGGTGTTCTCCCATGTAGTCTGGAATCAAAAAGCCCGATTCCATCGTACAAAAGTCTAGAGAACGGACCAATTTTTTATCAAGTTTAATCTCCTCTACGCGCAATGCAGCGCCAGTGGATGGAGATATTTTCCAACGTGTAATCTCCATCTTATTGGCATCAAGTGCCCATAAAGAGTCTAAAGAGTTGAATTGGATGTTTTCTGCAGATAACATCTCTTCCGGAGCTTCCCCACGTTTGCCGAATGAGACAATGTGCTTCCATTCCGGATAGGTAAACGCATGTAAATAATGATCCATATTATGTAGATCCATAACCACCGCTATACCATCTCTGACCGTCACCCGAAACGGGTAACGGAGCAGGATAGTATCCAGAGGAATAATCTGGGCACGTATTGCTTTTTCCTCGGGAAAAGTGGAATAGCGGGGGTAGTGGGCACCGGGGGAACCGGTACAACAGATTAAACCATTTATACTTATAATGCCTATTAATATATATAAGAGATGTTTCATGAATATTAATCCAGACTGTAATTATCTACAATATATTCTACTTTGGTTCCATTAGGGCAGTCGAGAGAACCGCTTCCGCGACAAAACCACATACTACTGCCTTCGCCTGCAGCTAAAGCTTCGATATTATCTAAAGCTACATCAGGTAAAGTTGTTGTTTCTTCCATGAAATAGATACTTCCAGCTAGGAGCATTCCTATTGCTGTCACTTTACTTAGAATTCGTTTCATTGCTTTTCCATTTTTTTGTTCACAAATGTATGAGAGCTCTTATTAGGAAGCAAATTTTGATACTGACATTTCACTGACAGCTTAAGATTGAGTCGTTTTTGATCCATTTTCGGTAATTTGTGACCCTGTTTAGATAAGAATTCTTACCTTTGACTCAACAATAAAACTGATAATAGCAATGATCCTACTGATGAAAAAAAAGGTGTTTACAGGTAGTCTGCTCTTTTGTCTACTGATGCTTCTTTTCGATTTTGGATATATCTTTTGTGAAGGGCGGCAATCTGCCTTGTCGGAGATTCGTGGTTTGTGTGATAAGGTCATACATCAGGATAAGGAAAATAGATTGGAAGAGACAAATACTTTATCTTCTTCCGGATATAAGGCGTCTGGCTGTGATAGTTCTACTATCTTATACTCAAATGGTCATATGGAGAAGATAAGTAAAAATGCAAATAAGGTTGATTTAATAGCTGAAGAAAAACAATATAGAGTTGATCAGTCTTATCTTTTAATAAAGAACCCTGTTAATATCGCGGCTCTGGATAGTTTATTTAATTTAACCTTACGGGAGAGCAATATGGTCAATGTGCGAACTGCAATGGTTTATACCGTGAATAATGATACTGTTATATATAGTAATCCGGATTCGAATTTTTATCACACTGCTACAGCTCTACTTCCTATTACTACCGGTATAAAAGATGAGATTGTTTTACAGGCGTATGTTGATATTCCTTTTTCCTATGTTATCGCCAGGAATAAAGAACATTTTATAATTCTTTTCGTCATGTTTTGCCTGATTTTAGTAGTTTTGTTTGCTACTTGGTATAGTAAGAAATTTTTGAAATCTATTCAAGAAAAGCCTAGAGAGTTATTAAAGATAAAAGAAAATCTATTATTCGATCGGGAAAGAGGACTTTTTTATATAAATGGAGATACTCAGATACCACTTAGAAATATTCAATTGAAACTATTTATTGTCTTGTTAGATAGTCCTCAACATTTTCAAACTTCCGAAGAAATAAAAAGAATGGTTTGGGGCAAGACCGTAGCTACATCAGATACCTTAAATACCACCATCAGGAGGTTACGAATTAGTTTGAAGTCAATTCCTGATTTGAAGATCGTATTTGAAAATGGTGGTTATCGCTTGGATATACTTTGATTCACTTTACCACCAGTTTTGTTCTCCGTTCTCATACGTAAATATTCGTTCTTCATTTCCTCTGGTATGGTTATGAAGTAGGTAAAGTGTTTGCGAGGGGATATTACAATAAGTTACCTGTTCTTTGTCTGCAACTATATTACCAGCGGACTCCCATTTATTATCATTTCCCCAGAACATCAGTTCGTATGTATCACCAATACGGATATTATTATCGTCGTTTCTGAATAGATAATAAATCCTTGTTACATTCTGAGGTTCATTTAATTTAATACCTGCCCAAGCTCCATTAGGCTCCATTGCATCATAAAAGGTAAGCGGGTCATTATCAAATACTGCTTTCTTTGTCCGGTTCGGATCGTTTTGAAAAGAACCTTCTGTCCCTATGAGATCTCCTTCCAGGGGGGTGTCATTATCATCCGTATAAAATCTGACTTCTGCCATATTACAACAGCCATATATTCCGGATAAATATCTGAGGTATTTGAATTGCCTCTGTTCATGGATGTCGACAGTATAAGAATGCATTGTCGCTTCATGTGTAATTGTATATAGTGTGACCGAATCCTTGAAATCAATACGATTCGCTCCTTGGAATTTTCCATTCAATGTCCTTTTATTATACCAGCTCCACCATTTAGGAATAGAGTGTTTGCGTGTCAAAATCATATTTTGATAATGCTCATAGTCTGGTTTTAGATAGTTTATTACATTGCTGTCTTTGACGATGAATGGACTGGATGCCGGGATAAACTGGGAATCTTGGTAATAGCCTGTAATATATGCAATTTCAGATTCCAGATGGGTAAATACACCTTTCCCCTTTTTAATTTCAGTCCAGGCTACGGGAATCCAGTTTTTGTTATCGAATATACTGAGATAAAGAATCTTCTCATCCGTTTCATTGTAGGGTATTTCAATGTGTGTTTCTTCCTTGAAGTATAAAGAAGATACGTTTTTCATAAATGCGTTGCTTAGAGTAGGAGGTATTGGTTTTTTACTATAAACAACTGGTAAGCTATTATTCTGAACAGCAAAACATTTCCGGTAAATTATCCCTCGTTTTATAGCTGTTTCGGGATCTGGTTTTGTTCCGGGACGTAGATCGTATAATTCAAATTCAACTTGTTTTCCGGTAGTGTCTTTTACATAATTCCAGGTATGTCCTTTGTGCATTCTATCCGGATGTTGGAGAATGAAATCGATACCTCCCGATATACCCAGTGAGCGCATTATATAGATGCTCATGTCACAACGGTCTTCACATGTACCAAATCTATTATCTAATAGAGCGAATGCTCCTAAATGCGGAAATTGGTGTTTATAATTGAAAACCCATGTCTGTTCATTAATCTTATCAAAAATGATTTGACAGGCTTGTACCGGATCATCCTCTGTGAGCAAAGAGTCTAATAATGGCTGATAGCGATTATAATATGTTTCTCTCCAATCTTCCAATGGCTCATTCCCGACTCGGTAAGGAAGTATGGTTTCGCAGAATTCATCAAATGATATGTATTTTCCCCAAGGCTTTTCTTTCCATACATTAAAAGATAAATCGATATTCTTTATCAGATAATCTGCTGTAATGATATGTGCATCATATACTTTCCTGAACATATTGTTTGAAAGGATCCCGAAACGTTTTTGAGCAATCCGGATTGCTTCATCATCTGAACATTCGTTTTCTATGGCAATTTTGTATAGATTGTTCCGATACTGATTGAGTTGTTCGCTTTCGTATGCAAAATAAAATGGTATATTTCTAATTAAGAATTTTGCAGCTTTGAGTTTAAGTGGGCTGTTTTCGTAGTATTTTAATACTTTCTCCAATTCTCTCCTGTTTTTTTCGGCAAACTTTAAAGCTTCGTTCATCTGTTTCTCGTCTGATGACTGGCAGGAAAAAAGAATGATTGATAAGAGTGTTAAAATGAAATTTTTCATGTATATGTTATTTGCGTACAAATAAACTTATTTAATTCTGTATTCATTGCCATTGAATAATGACATTTTAATGACAGTCTTGATTTGTAATGGCTTTTGAATCATTTGTTTTATTTTTTGACGCAAAAGTATCTAACTTATATTTACCACCAAACCTATTTTCCATCCTTATAAGTAAATATCCTTTCTTCCTTTCCCCTGGTATAATTGTCTTGAAACAGGGCACAAAGGAAGTCGTCTTATCCGGTGATAGTTTGACCTATTTCCAGAATTTCATTCGGAAAGAAAATTTTGTGCTGACCTATCAGGAAATATTCAATTACTATACCGGGAAAATGAAATTACTTGACCGGATAATGTTTTTTAACGTATCAAAGAGGTTTTGGATGTCGATATTTACTATCAAAATGGCAATTTGGGATTTTGTATGTATTGTTATAAAAATCCCGGAGAGAAGAACCTCCCCGGGAATATGTTTTATGCCGTGTCAGGTCTTTAGAACTGTTCAATTTCTTCTATCGACAAGCCGGTAGATCGTGCAATAATGAGAGGGTCGACTCCGTTTTGCTTCAGGTTTATTGCTATGAGTCGTTGCTCTTCTGCTTTACCTTCTGCTTTACCTTCCGCTATTCCTTCGGCCCGGCCTTCAATCCATCCGGTCTTGATCACACTGCGTTGATAACGTATAGCCTCCATGTCTGCGTAATATTGCCGTCTGTCTTTCTCATCTAACTGGTCGATACGCAAACGTTCGCGTGCCTCCTGTAAGCCATGAACCGTACTGTTTTTGTCGATCTCGCCGGTTTTCAGGAAAGCAATCCATTCGTCCAAAGGAGTTTTCGCCTGTTGGTTAAAACCGTCTACTCGTAATACGTAATATTCAGGGAAAATATCTCCGGCTTCGTGCCGTACAAACTGTTCACGTTGGCGTACGGACAACTGAAGAATGTCATTGTAATGGATTCCTTTAAAGTTGGTACGACCATGATAGACATAGTCTTTTCCTTGGCCTAATTCAAAATAAACGATGTTGATTGAATATACTTTACGAATAACACCATATTCCTGGCCTTCATTGATATAATCGATAATGGCTTTGGATGCTCCGTATAACATACGATGGAAATAATCCAGTTCACGGTTGTTCTGTACCTCAATGATGATGAGTTCCCCTTTACTGTCTTCTGCCAGCATATCTACCCGGTTGAACTTATCATCGACATTTTCCTTATTGCTTTCGCTTTCCAGCATTTTGAGAATGCGTATTTCTTGCCCAAGTAAAGTGGACAAAAAGCCTTCCAACACAACAAAGTTTGATTTATTACGTAAAAGGCGCTTTACAGCCCAATCGAAACGGACCAAAGCAGAATCATTTTTCATAGTTGTTCATATTTAAATTGTTACGATGCAAAGATATGTTTTTTTTTCATCTAAAAGCATATTATCCTGATTTTTACCGGAAAAATAGGTTTTAAAAATATATTTGTCTATGTTTACCGCATAAAGAGTCTAAGGGTTGAATTTTAAACGGGAGTTTGGAGTTCAACTTTTACTGTTTTTGTACACGCCAAATATGTTTAATCCTATAATAAATAGACTTTTCATGGCTTTCGGTTTAATGAATTATTTTTAAAAAACGATCCCATCTGAACTTGTTTGTATACGGATCAACTGATTTCCAAATAATCCAAGCTTTTCCTACAATATATTCTTCCGGCAGCAACCCCCAATAACGTGAATCCTGTGAATTCATCCCGTTATCACCTGCCATGAAGTAATAGTTTTTCAGAAAACGATAACCGTTAATCGGTTTTTCGTTAAGAAAAAACGTAGAGTCTTTGCATTGTAGATTTGTTTGTTGTTCCCATTCTATTACTTTTTTGTATAGCCGGAAATTTGTGCGATCTAAAGTAATAGAATCGCCTTTCCCCGGTGCATAGAGAGGTCCGAAATTTTTAATATTCCAGCTGATCACGCTATCGAATGGGAAACTATGATAAATTCCGTCTCCAAATTTGTCTGTTGTAGCTATTTTGTTTTGTGAATCTATGTTGCCGAGATGTGTTTGTACCCCTTCAACATGGAAATATCCTTTTTGGATCGATAGGGTGTCTCCCGGTAACCCAATACATCGTTTGATGTAATATTTCAGAATATGCATTTCAATGTTGTCCCAACCGTTAGGATGCGGAAAATTAAAAACAAGGATATCATTTCGTTTTATCTTTTTGAAACCGGGAATCCGGTAAATTTCTGTCTGCTCCAGCCGCATGGAGGCAAACAAGTTGAACAGACGCGGTCCGATGGTCGGTTTCCACACCAGTATATTGTCGCCGGTCATCAACTCCGGTTCCATTGAGTCAGTGGGGATTTTGAAAGAACCCCATACGAATACCTGCATGACAAACCACAAAGCGGCTGTCATACATAGCCAGAAAACTATGTTGACCACTTTGTTCATCCAGTTTTGTAAAACCATTTTAACCTCTTTCTTATGTAATTTGCCAATTACCACCAATATATCCTTCCGTTTTTATAAGTGAATATTCTTTCTGCATAATAAGAACTTTCCATTTTGGACGTCTTTATCAAATATAAAGCATCAGAAGGAATATTATCAAACATAATGCTTTCCCGATTGCCTTTCATTGTTTTTACCTGAATCCATTCATTATCCCAATAATACAAAGTGAAGTCTTCATTGTTATTTACCTGTATTTTTGACTTCGGAATGATTGATATGGAGTGAATTTTCGTCTCTCTGCCTAAATCGAACAATATGTTCCAATCTTTTGAATTTTTACTGTTGAAAGAGCCCAGGAAGCCTGTTCCGGACAAACCGTCTGTAATTCTATAAAGCTCTTTGATTGAATCATTACTTATGTTTGCAGTTACTTTGACATCAGTGACAGGTTTTAACCTGCCGTCTTGTTTTTCATAGAAGATGATTTCACTTAATGCGATATGTTTTTGCGGCAATGTCAAATGGATTTGTCGATATTTTTTAGATGTCTGAAGCTCTATATAGTTATAGCTAGCATCTATCGAATCGGTTAATGTGTATAATGTATCCCTCCGTTCTTCACTACCGAAGCTGTTACATCCAATCCAATGGGCTCCGGCAAGCATTGGCGTAAAATGCGTGCTTATAGGAGTCGTCGTGTTGACTACGATTGTTTCTTTTTCGCGTGGATTGTGCTTTAGTTGTTTGCAATCCCCCTCTTTGTCAAGAATGAATGCTGGCGCAGCAGGTATGACTGCTCCGTTCTGAAAGAAAGCCGGTAAGTAGGCAATGTCGCGCCCTATTCCTTTGAATGTCGCCTTTTTCCTGTTTATTTTTCCCCACTGGATGGGATTCCATGTCATATTCTGTGCGTTATAGACGCATAAATAGCAATAACCGGTATTGCCGGGAATCTTTTCCGTTATATAAATTGTGACGTCTGTCGTTTGAAAATATTCTGAAGAGACATCCTCTATCCAAGGGTTTTTAAACAAATTCGGAATATTGTTCATCTCTTCGTTTTTGTCTACCATTGGTCCGTCCAAATGGTATTCGAACGATTTTCGAAATACTTTCGGCAATCTGAATTTCCCCGCCTTCAGGTCAAATGAATGATTGTTATACAATATATCATATTTCCATCTTTCATTATCGCAAAACGGTTCGAAAGGATATGTTTTTCCGTCGATAATCAAGGTGTTCCAACTATGCCCTTCCGTCCGGTTTCCCCACATGGGAACAAAATCGATCGTGACGGGCATTCCAAGTGCCGACATCATGTGTGCGTTGAATTGTGTCTGTATGTCACAAGTCGCCCTTTTTATCCGTTCATAACTGGCTATATTGCATATGGGCATGGAGGCGGCATAGCCGACGCTGTTCATGATTTCGTCATATGTAAAATGCAGTGAATCTGTAATTTTCCTGAAATCTTTTACTGCATGGCTGAATATCCCGTGATGACGGTTATAAAAAACCTCCCGGTTATTATCTAAGCAAAACTTGTCGTTGAAGCGATAGGGCAGTATGTGTTTGCAGAACAACTCAAACGGAGTGTCTCTGGTATAAGCATTCTCTTTCCATGCCTTGAATACCAAATCTATTTCTTTTATCAACCAATTGGCTTTGACGGTTTGTATATCCTGCTTGTCAGGATATTTGTGTAAATTGATTTTCTGGCTTTCTTCATTCCATAGCTCTTTGACATCCCTTCTCCAGTCATCCGGCCGTTTCCAATCATATTTTTCAGATATGGCTATATGTTTATTATAAACCGGCTGTAAGAGGGAGATGATGGCTGGATCGTATCCTGTATGACCCGGCATATTTTTGATAAGGAATTGGGCGGCTTTTAGTTTTAATGAATCATTTTGATAGTATATCAATACTTTCTCTAATTCTTTCCGATTCTCTTCGGCAAGAAACAGAGCCTGCTCCAGACGTTTGTCGTCTGGAGAGGTACAAGCCGTCAAGAGGAGGGTTAAGAATATGTAGATTCCTGATATGAATATACCTTTCATTTCTGTATTTGTCTATAAAGTAACCGACTAAAATAGTTTCTCATGAGGATTGAAAAATGGTAATTAATATTGTCTTTTGTATTGAAAATTAGGGGATATACATTCCCATTATAATCATTTGATAAAAAAGTGTTACTTTTGTCAAAGTAGACATTTCCTTTTTCGATAACATCTTTCCCTACTTTTAATTTGATTGATAAAATGTCTTTGAATATAAAGAAAATATTTTTGTTCTCTTTGTTTCTGTTATAAAAGTCTTCGACTTTTGTAATACACCCAGAATATTCTGACTCCGGAATTATAATTATGTATGAATAGTTATGTAAGTCCTCATTTACTTTATTCAATTTTATGCAAACATTGTTTATATATTTTTTTAGGGGTACTACAAGAAGAACATATAACTAGTATGATAATATAAATGATGAAATTTATTTTATTTAATGAATAATTACTTTGGTATGATACTTCTTTATTTGATGTTTTTTATTGAAACATCCTATTTAAATAAGAGAATCTAGAAAAAAGTATAAATAATATTTCTCCATCTTATTATTGTTTTATAAAGAAGATAATGAAAAGTGATTATTCTTATTTTTTTGTGAGATTTTAGATAGGATAATTTTTCGATTCATCATCTTCTTTTATTGTTTGGAAATTGTTTTTATTTATAGTTATATTTTGATATAATAAGAAAGAATACATTCTTTATATAATCCGTTATATCCGTATAAAGTATTGTTTATATCATCGAATACGAATAATATAGGAGAAATGTCAAATCTATATTCATTTATGTAATTTCCATTATTATCATATATCAGTAATTTATCCTTATAAGGATCTTTCATGAAATCATCATGATTTTTACCTCTGTATAATAGGAAAATATATGATTTTGAGGCGAATGCATTTATAAATGTAGTTGTATTAGAATTGAAATTATTGATATTAATATGTGGTTTTTGTTTTTCTCCCAAGATGCTTTTTTTTAAATTACCATTAAAATCAATAAAATCAATTTTGTCTTTGTAAAAATACGCATAGACTATTACAGAGTCGTTAGCAACTAATATACCTTTATTTGAATAGAAAAAACTTTCAAGGTGATCATCTTTTGGAAATGAATATAATATGTTTGTAGAATTATTCTCAAAATTATATTTGCAAATATTTAATTGAAAAATATTATTGTATATTAGATATTTATCAAATGAATATACATTATTCATGGGTTCACCTATATTGAGTATATTATATTGATCTTGTTTATCAATATTGTTACTTTTTAAATCGTAACGATAAGCATTTTTTCCGCTATTAAATCCTCCAATGAGAAATTGATTGTTTGTTCCTTTGTATAGGTGTGGATTCGAAAAATCCATAGGACCTTCGCCTTTGTGGCCAAAACTGTTTAATAGTTGAAAATTAGGTGTTTGGTATACATGTATAATTGTGTCAGATGCTATTGATTGAAATATTATGTTATTTTCCACTATAGCTAAATCTGAAATATCAAATATTTCGTTTAAATAAATTTCTTTTGCGACTAATTTATTGATATCTTTTTGGAAGCTATCATCATTTATGTGTGTGTCTTTTAATTCTTTATTATTGAGTGAACAGGATGTTGATAAAAATAAACAACCTATTGTGATATTTATAATTTGAAATATATTCTGTTTCATAATATGTTTTTTATTATTGAAATCCAAAGTATAGAATACAATTCTATACTTTGGATTTTGAATTATAGGCAGATTGATTTATTGCTATAACTATATGCTTGTAATTCAGTACATCCGTTGACCCCTCCACAATATATTACAGAGGAACCTGGATATCCTGCATGAGAATCTACATACTTGTAGCATTCTCCCAATAAACTACCTTCGGATTGAGCTAATGCCTCAATGTTCATTAATGTTAAATCAGTTGTCTTTTTAGATTGATTTGAAGTGGAAATAAAAAAAGAAGCTATAATGAATGATAGAATTGATATTTTTTTCATAATGAATAATTTTAACAATTACTTATATTACTATATAAAACCGCTTTTACAGTTTGACAACCTAAGCAGTAAATAACATAGTATGATGGAAAGACATACTCAAAAGATAATGTTTGATAACATATACCATGGGGATAAATTCCTTCATTTTGTGCTAAAGCTTCCACATTAGCTAGTGCTAACTCTGAGAGTTTTACATCTTGATTATTTCGGTAAAAATTCCAACTAGCTGTTGTTGCAACTATTGTTATGAGAATGAGACTTATGATTCTTTTCATGACTTTTCTCTGTTTTATGATTAGTATTGTTAACAATTGCTTTTTCCCTACAAATAAGTTGCAGTTTTTATAGCACATGTTTCACAGTCTATATAGTGAATAGGAGTTCCACCATATCCATTTGATCCATGCCAACAGGCATTGCCTCCCCCACCTTCTTCATTAGCCAATGCCTCTACATTGGCTAATGCTAAGTCTGACAGCTCTACCTCGTTTTGATTCTGGCTGAAATTCCAACCTGCCGTTAGAGCAACTATAGTTATAAGGGTGATACTCATGATTTTTTTCATGGTGTTTATCTTTTGGGGTTTATAAATTCAAATTCTATTGTTTTTATTATCTTTGTTCTCTAAGAGAGTGCGAAAGACTAGTAGCTAAGTTATCATGATACACCTCCTTTTGGGGTCTCTGGGAGTTTGTTTGTACAATTTTGCCGTCGTGCAACAAACTCCCTTTCGTTCGATCACCGAACATTCCCCTTTATCTTTACTTTGACAGGTTGATTGTTCATACTGTTGTACTTTATCGTTATGACTTCATCGAAGAAACCTGTATCCTTCGGTGTCATCTTGATCCCTACCCGAAGGGATCCTCCGGGGTTTACGGGATGCTTTTCATATGTGGCTGCCGTGCAGCCGCAGGTAGTACTTGTGTCCACTATCACGAGGGGATTATCCCCAGTGTTTTTTATTTCGAAAGTAGCCTCTTTTATTTCTGATTTCTTGAATGTGCCGAAGTCTATTTCTAGCTCTGTTGCTTCGGCAATTGTTTTCAACAGATTTTTGTTCGGATTGTCTTTTCCGGTAATCTGTTTCAGATAAAGGTCTTTTACAGCTGTGTTATGTATCGGATTTCCCAGTATAGCTACTTTATTATCTTTATCCAACAGGAATGTCTGGAATGTCATATCTGCCGGGAATTTATTCAGTTTGTTCAGTCGATCATTCATATCGATACATATCGGGCGATCAAACTCATCACGTTTTAACAGGTAACGTATTTCTTTTATGTCTTTTGGATGAAAGAAGAAAAGGTAAGGTATCTTTCCTTGTGTTACCGAATCGGTGTATTCGATCAGTTCTTTCCACTTAGGTAGTTGCAGTTTACAACTGGTACAGCCAATAGAGTCTACATATATTAATACCTTGTAATCGGATTGCGGAATCTGATAATCTGTAGTGTCTGTCAGATAGCGTGTGAAGATCAGGTTTTCTGGGAATATAATATTTTTCCCTTGCCATTCGTTCACCAATTGCACAATGTGTTTTTCTTTCTCTTTCTGCTCGTTTTTGCAGGAAAAGAAGATCGGTAATAGAATTGTTAATATAAATAGAATTTGCTTTATCATAATTTGAATGTTAATATAGGATTATCGCTTTCTACACATGTCGCGATACATGTATTGGTTGCTTCGTTTATATAAATGCCGAAAATATTATTGTCCAGTGTGTATTTTCGAACGGGGTTACCGTCTGTGTCGAACACATATAAGTAATGTCCTCCTTTTGGGGCTGCTTCGCCGCGTTGGTAAAATTCATCCCGTTCTTTCCATGACATTCCATCGAAAACGGTATAAATATACCGGTCGGTAACCTGGATATCCATAAAGCCTTTTATACCGATAGGAATACCTTCTCCCCCTTTTTCCTTAAATTGCGGTTCTCCACCGGGACCGTATATAATATTATGTGTTTGGTTTTTCAGGTTATATATTTCGAGGGTTTCCCCTAATTGAGTAGCCATTGCATATATCCCGTTTTGCGGATTGTAGTCTGTAAAACTACGCCAAGCCTGTGCTAAGGCTGGATGTATATCTTGTTTGTAATTGGTTTCGGTAGGTATTTTACCAATTTTATTGATTGGTTTACCGTTATGGCTGACTTTGTTGTAACGGAAATCTCCCTGATAGTCGGTGATCAGAAAGGCTGAATCTGTCCGGTAAAAGTCCAGTGAGCGAACCAGACTTTTGTCTAATGTTATTTCTTCTACACGGGATACTGTTTTTTCAGCGGGAGAAACTGCCCAACGTGTGATCTGCATCCTGTTTGCATCGAGTGTCCAAATGGAATCGGATGAACAAAATTGGAACATTTCGGCGGAAAGCATTTCTTCCGGACCTTCTCCCCGTTTGCCGAAAGGGGCTATGGGTTTCCAGTCGGGATAAGTGAAAGAGTAAAAGTAATGGTTATCATTATGTAAGTCCATAATAATGGCGATACTATCCTTTACTGATACCCGATAAGGGTAACGGAAAAAGACAGAATCAATAGTAATCTCCTGCGTGGTTACTGTTTTCTCATCGGGAAAAGTCGTATACCGAGGGTAGAGGGGATCGGGTGAACCACTGCAGGAGATTAATGTGCTTATTCCTATAAGTAATATGTATAGGAGGGTCTTCATTTCTGATTTTTATCTGAGGCCACCATATTTTACTTCGACTTTCTTTCCATGGCATTCAACGTCGCCCCAACCATAACATTTAAAGTTTTCATCTGGGTCTTCTTCTGATAGAGCTAAAGCTTCGATGTTTTCAAATGCCAGATCACTCAATACCTTTTTTTCTGACTGATGAGTAGAGTAAAAATACATACCTCCAAATAAACATAGAAGGGTGATGCCTGATTTAATAGTCTTTCTTTTCATTTGTTCTATTTGTTAAATTTGTTTTTAATATATTTGTTTCTTGAAACTACTTTAATAGCAATAAGATGTGTGATGCAAAAGTATATATAAAATTGACTTAGGCAACTGTCTTTAGAAAAATAGAAGAGGGGTGGCGTTAATTTGTTGATTTACAGTATTGATATCAGCGAATTGTCAGAAAACTGAGTCAGTGATCGAGAGTAAAATGAAACGATTTAGATATGAAACAAAAGATTTGGATGATATTGAGTTGTGTCGGTCTGACTTTTTTATTTGGTTGGTGGTTATGGAGTGCTTTCCATATGCAGCAAAATAAATTATGTTCAGAGTCGTCTCTTGTGTTTGCAGAAGTGATACAAAAAGAAAAAAAAATAAAAATAGAACGGGAATTTGGTAACTATAATCCAATGAATTCCCCAAATGAAATATCATGGGCAGAAAAAAGTGAATGGTGCGATCAGGATTTCCTTTTTTATCGTGATTCCAGCCGATTCTTTTTGGATAGTCTCTTTCGAACGACACTTTTAGAATATAAAATTAAGGCCGAGACGGCTATTCGTTGCATACGGAATGGTCGTGTTATTGATACTTCTTTAGACAGTACTTTTTATAAAAAGGCATTTCCCTTAAAACTCATTGTTTATCGGAGAGATGAAAATCCTGATAGAAATATCACGTTACAAGCCTATATCAAGTACCCTTTTGGAACGGTTTGGAGACATAGTTATCTTATGTGGATGATTTCGGGTTTGGGCCTTTTGTTATTTGGTGCGATTATTGGTGGGTATTGTTTCTGGTATAAAAAGATGCACAGGCTTACTGAACAAGAATTGCAGTTACAACAACTGGAGCAAAAATGGCAGGTATTGAATCAACAACACGAGCAACAGCGTGCAGAGCTGCAACGGCAGCAAGAGCAACAGAGACTAGAACTGCAACGGCAGCAAGAAAAGTTGAAAAAGCAGGAGCAACAACAAAAACAAGAACGACTAGAGTTAAGACAGCAACAAGAGTTACAACAACTTGAAGCACGGCAGCAACAAGAGCAGCAGCGGCTGGAACTGCAACAGCGACAAGAAAAATTACTACAACTGCAACAAAAATTGCAGGAAAAGGAAGAGCAATTACCTAGTCAATTGATTCAGGATAAGACAATTAAATGGGTGGAGTTGTCGAAAGATTTGTTCTTTGATGAGGAACATGGTGATTTGTGCTATAGAGAAGATGTGAATATCCGTTTGACTGGGAATTTGTTAAATTTATTCCGTTGTTTTATAAAAGCCGAACAATATAAACTAACTTATGAAAGGATTTGTATTGATATTTTGGCACGACCAGTAAAAAATGAACTATCCAAATCGGACCGGGATGCTGTTGCGAGTACAATTCGTAACTTGCGGACACATTTGAAACCGCTTTCTTTTATTCAAATAGAATCAATCAGAAGTACAGGGTATCAGATGCTTATTTCGAACCCTGAAGATTTAGCAGTAAAAAATGGCGTACAACAATAGTGTGGCTATTGCTTCTTATATTTTACTAACATAATAACAGGATTTGAATCTTCTTCCAGTTCCGCTGCAACTTCCCTTTCAATTGTCCTTTCTTATAAGCCTCAATAAGTTCGCTGGGCTCAAATTTTTGCCAAAATGCGATTTCACTGTTGGTCGTTTCCTGTACTGTAATATTCATAGGTCCTTTTTCTGGAAAATCATTATTGAGTATAGTGTATTCGAATAAAGTATTATCTTTTTTGTCATACGCCAAATATGTTTTTGGACTCCCCCCTTTTCTTAGAAAGTCTGCATCCATTTTTACTGTTTCCATAAATAGTAACGGTCGGTAAAGATACAAGGTAAAAGAAATACGGCCGGTTTCATGGATTGTATGGACGGTGTTCTTGCTATGAAAGGGATCAAACTAAAATCTGGTGAGATTCTGAATATTGTATCAGAAGAAGGTTCCATGAGCAACCAACTATTGTGGTAAGGGACGATAGGGTAAGGACGAGGAGCAACTCCCGCATTTCCGGCGTGGTTGGTTATTCCCCACTCTACTTTCTTTTCAAAATAGATTCGAAAATCTTTGACAATGCTTCCGTCTTGTTTGGATATAAGAACAAATTGCTGATTATCCGTCTTTTTCTCAATGTGGACAGAAGGTGATTCTCTGGCAATCAAATAATCAGAGTTATAACTAGTTGCATTAATCCATTTGACATCGTCTCTGTGGATACTTCTTATAAAATTTCCCTGAAAATCATATACTAATACGTTTCTAATAACTTCGTCAACATATATTTCACCCTTATCTTCATCTAAGAAAACACTTAGGTTGAATATATATTCTTCAGAACCTTGCCCCTTTTTGTTAATCTTTCTCAGACCTTTGCCATTTCTGCTAAAGATAAAAATCTCTCCGTCGTTAATGACATTTTTTACTAACATCAACTGTGATGAAAGTATCCGGCATAACAACTGCGCTGGAGTCATTATTTTGACTGTTTGATTATTTGTTACCATCGCACCCTGTTATTATTATCAGGAATAGAACTAAAATTGTATTAACTTCTCTCATCTGAATGTACAAACAGGTTACATGAGTAATTGTTGTATGGAGAGATTACCACCAAACCTGTTTCCCATCCTCGTATGTAAATATCCGTTCCTCTTTCCCTCTGGTATAATTACGTAGCCAGTATAAAGTCCCTTGGGGAATCTGTTTGTATATAAGCAAATCATCCTGGTCGGCCGTTTGTTGTCCGGCAGAAGCCCATTGTCCGGATTCGTCTATGTAGAAAAGTTCGTAGAGATTGTTTTTCCGTATGCCGTTGTCATCGTTCCGGATGATGTACCGGATCTTATCGATACGTGTGGGTTTTGAAAATGCCAGACCTGCCCAACTCATGCTGTCGCGGGTATGAAAGAAGGTGAGTGGATCGCCGTCAAATACATTTTGTTTAGTGGCGTGTGGATTGTAAATACTGGTAATATCTGTTCCGATAATTTCTCCTGTTAGTATCTTCTGGCTGCCTGGTTCATAGAACTCCAATTCAGCCATATTCCCACGAATATTGGGAGAGGACAGATATCTGTAATATTTGTAACTTTTCTTAGGATTGACTTCAATTGTTGTATACTTAAAGTCGGGAGCTTCTGTGAATGTGAACAGATCTTCTGCCATTTGAAAATCTGCGTAATCCGATCCCTGGAATTTTCCACCGACAAATGCCGGAGGTATGGCGGCCAAATGTATGGGGGTACGGTATTTACGTTCAAGGTACAGATCTGCCTTTTCTTTTTGACATTCATGGGTGGTGACTTTTCCGGTAGAATCGACCACAAAAGGTGCGCTTAACGGCCGTAGGCTCTTATTCTCATAACTGCAAACCTGATAGATTATATCCGGACCGACATGATTGAAGGTCACTTTCTTTTTGGCTATTTTCCCCCAATCTACCGGAAACCACCCTTGCGGATCGAATACGCATAGATGGGCATATTTGTTATGGGTATTTCCTTTGTTCAACGGAATGGAGACGGTTTGAGGTTGAATAAAAGGGAAATGTCCTGTGATATCTTTCATAAAAGGATTTTTGAAAAAGGTTGGAATTTCTTCTTTAGACGTGTTTGTCATCATAAGGGAATTTTGTTGTATGGAAAATGTTTTCTGATATACTTTCGGTATGTCTTCAAAACGTCTTAGATGATCGCCGGGATTTTGTTCTCCCCCGGCAAAATCGTGATAGTTGCCGCTTTCGTCATATAGGAGGTTAAACGAATGGCTGTTATTACCACGTCCCCAATGAGGTATAAACCCGGTTGACACAGGGATGCCGACGGAGCGCATGGCATATATCGCCAGATTCGTATAGTCTCCGCACAAACCGAATTTTATATGAATGAGGCTACTGGGTTTTATATCGGCAGGTTTAGGAAAATCAGTGAAGATGTGGATCGGTTGTTTGATCAGTTCGTTATTGATTGCTATACAGGCTTCCAGTGTTGTTGATATACTGTCCGGTAGTAATTGGGCAAATGTGTTGTAATATTGTGTCCGCCATATTTCCGGCAGTTCATTTCCAACACGGTAGGGGAGAATCCATTCACAAAAATCTTCGAAAGAAAGATGTTTGTTCCAGGGTTTTTGCCATATCCGGAATGCTTCGTCTATCTGGGTGATCAGGAATTCCGCATTTAATTGTTGCAAGTCTGCTTGTTGCTTTGCAAAACCTTGTAGATTGTTATTTTGGGTCCGGTATGATTTATTTATCGTTTGCTGATCATATTCTTCCTGTTCGGTTTGGTATACGGAATCGATAAACAGATGGAATTCATCAACGGCTTTTCCTTCCGGATAAAATTTCCCCAGCATATTCCGGATCAGAAATCTGGCAGCAGCCTCTTTCTGTTCGTCTCCTTGATAATGTTGCAGTACTTTTTCCAGTTCCTGACGATTACCTCCAGCCGTTTGAAGGGCTAAAGCCAATTGTTTTTTCTCAATATCATTACATCCGGTCAAAAGAATAATTACCATGACCAGGATTATATTAAGAATGATTGAATTGTGGCGATTCATTTGAAGTCTATTCTTTAATGGTTTATAAGAGAGGTTCCATATCTCTAATAAAATAAATTATAAAAATACGAATAATATCCAGTCTGGCGTAGTTTATTATAATGATATTTTATTACGTCCTACAAATAAAATTATCTCATTGGATAATTCATTCTACAATCGTGTTTCTTTCGTTTGACATATATCAAACGAAAGAAACATATATATGCTTTATTCATTTGATAATTGCCAAATGAATAATTGTATGAGAACAAAATATGAATTATATATATATAGCTAGATTCGTTTACCCTTGCTATAATCTTATTTCAGATTTATAATTTGTAATTGAACATTGCAGTTGTTTGTTTCATCGTCTAGTATACAGCACCATACTTTATCGCTCAGATAGAATATTTGATCGGAAGATGATTGCCTGATTGCATGAAACGGTCAGGCCAATAAATAAGAGAAGCAAATAGATGATGTGATTAATTTTTATAGACTAATGTGATAACGATTTAAAGAATGGGATCAAACAGAACCATTTCAAAGGAGTCGGGGTCTTTGTTATCGTTTAATATATTGTCTTTATTAATAAAAAGCTTATTATTCAAGATTCCCCAACTATTATGATAACTGTATGTTTTGTTATCCAATTTGTTCTCATATATTATTTCAAAGTTTTTATTAAAGATGGTAAGATATAGATCTTTACTATCATAGAGTAAATTGCTTTGGGTATTAGTTGAGAAAACTGCTTTATCGAGGTGTAATCTGTAATAGATGTCTTTCTGAGGCTCATATTGGATTTCAAAAAAATGGACGTTTTCAATGAGGTGCTTATCTGCGTCCTGAAAACTATAAGGCATACATAACTCGGAAGCTGTATTGGATGTATATTTACTTTGTCCCCCGAAAGAAGATTCTTTTCCGGTCTCTATGTTGATTTTGTATATGTTTGAATTGATAGGGAAATTGTATAGTATATTGTTCTGAGTATAGGTGACATTGGGGAATTGCATCCAACCGAAATTTTTACCGGCTTTCTTTTCAAGAATACCGCCCTTAAGAGGATATGTTTTAAATGAGTCTGTTTTTATAGAATATTCATAGACAAGGTAATCGGCACTGTCTTTCGTTGGAGTCACTGTCAGATAGAATATGGATTCTCTTGTCGGATGATAAAATAATTTGCTGGTAGCCATTGAAAAATTAGTCTCTACCCAGGTAAAACCACCGGTAGGGAAGGGGAGTTGAACAGCTTTACTAACTTTTCCACGAGAATCAGCAAGATAAAGAAAACCTTGACTATAAAGCCAGATACTGTCTCTCTTATGAATATGGATGCCTGATACGTTATTCAAGATGCCATTTGTGCCTTCTGCTTCTAATTGAATATGAGAAACACTTTTATCATTCGGGTTGAAAATATCAAGCGAATGCATTGAGTTATTGTAAGCGAAGAGTACTTCTTCGTTATTGTTTTCTTTGAATGCAGAAAATGTCTGGTATGAGCAAAACGTATTCTCATCTATATTAATATTCATTTCTGTTTTATCCAGAGAAATAAAATTGCCGTATTTACTTTTCAATAATCCATCGTTTTCGCTCGTACATGAAATCACAAGGACGGATAAGATAAGAAATAGAAGTAGTTGTTTCATTTTGAATTTGTTATTATTGGGCTAAAGTTATTAATATTATTCGGCTGTGCATACAATTTTTTCGGGGTTTCGTCTTTGTCCTTACCCGGGTTGTTTCTCTCTACTAAACGATACTTTAGTGACATAATCTTTTAATTTTGAATGTGAATGGATAATACTTTGTTTGTTCTCGAAAACATGACAAAGATATATCCCACTAAAAACTGCAAATCGACTTAGGTCTGTTTAGTACGGAATAGGGGAGTTAAGTGGAAGAATGGCACGTTTTTCGACCAATCCCCATCTGCATTTCGAATAATCCGGCAAAAGAGGATATTTCTTGCGTAATCAAATTATACAGCCGTAAGTTTTACCGCTGTATAAATAGGACGTTCAATGTAATCTCGTTTAAAGTTATTTTTGTCAATCATAATGGATGTTTTTTGCAAATATAACATTTTCATCCATTATAATGGACGAAAATGCCGCATAATATGTTTTTGTCAATTATGATTGACAAAATTGAGTGTTACTATCAGTTATTATAACCGATCTTGAAGTATTGAAGCATTGTTTTAAATTTATCCTGTGCAGTCAGGCAGGTATCGACAAGATATTCATGTGCTTTATCCCATTCCTGCAAACCACGGTAATAGAACCATTTTAAATCTTCGTCTATGATGAAAGGTACAATGTTATTACTCAGGCATTCTTTAAACATGATCAGGCGTCCTACGCGGCCGTTTCCATCTTGAAAGGGGTGGATGCATTCAAATTCTCTATGGAAGCCGATGACGTCTTCAACGGTTTTATTGCTTATGGCATTATAATCCGCCAGAAGCGTTTTAATCTGGGCGGACACTTCTTCGGGGGGACAGGTTTTATTCCCTCCGACTTCGTTGGGGAGCTTTTTATAGTCACCCACCAGGAACCAGTCTTTCCTGCTATCGGAAGTTCCGGACTTTAATGTATAATGGAGTTCTTTTATGAAAGTTTCTGTCAACTTTTTGGTTTTAGCTTTTTCGATAATCATGTCGATACATTTGAAATGGTTGGTTGTCTCGATTATATCATCGACATTTATCATTTCGTCTGTCGCCCCGATCGTATTGGTCTCAAAGATGAATCGTGTCTGATCGTGGGTTAACCGGCTACCTTCGATATGATTGGAATTATAGGTGAGATCTACCTGAACACGGTAATATATTCCTCCGTTCAGTTTCATATCTTTTTGTTCTTTGAGTGTATTAAGCAGTGGGTTTTCGCTGAATCTTTTCTGTTTTTTAGAATCAGAGATTACTGCTTCTTCCGGAATATTCCAGGTTCTCCCGGTCAGAAAAGCTCCAGCTATTTTTCCTGTGGCACAATAGTTACGTACTGTCCTTTCCGGAAGATTTTGTTTTTTTGCAAATTCGCTGACTGAGTAATATTTCATAAACGTAATTTGCCGTTATCGGCAAGAAATGTGTATATTTTAGATGCAAATATACCGATTTCTTGCCGATAACGGCAAAATCATCTCGAAAAATCGTGTGTTAGATAACTTCTTTATAGCGGAATACATGGGTTTTCACGTGTTCCGCGTTGTCTGTGTTTTGTTAGAATGCCGGATACCCCGGATTCTGTTTCAGGTTTTGATTCGTTTGCCAGGCATCCTGCGGGATGGGAAACAAGTTTCTGTAATCTTCACCTTTCGTATCTGGTTTTAGGAAACGGGCATTCTGGAAAGTGCCGAAGCGGATGCAGTCCTGACGGGAGTAACATTCCCAGGCAAGTTCGAGTTTACGTTCCAGGGCAATTTCATCGAGTGTGACAGATGCATAATTGTGCTCCGAATTCTCGAACCCTCTTTGGCGGATCTCATTGACCAGGCGGGTCGCTTCTCCGTTGTCTATACCCATACGTACCAGGCATTCGGCTTTCATCAGATAGATATCGGCCAGGCGGAACAAGGCGAAGTCGTTTTCTATGCCGTCTACAGTCGATTTGTCGAAAGGCCATTTGATGGCACGGCCGCCATCTTCCTGGTTCACATCTCCCCAGGCTGTACCGTCACGTTCCGTTCCCGGGATGATCGTAACGTCTTCCGTGTGGATCAATGGACGGTCGTGAGCTGTAATGATTACTTTTCCGGTAGCCGGGTCGATCATTTCACCCAACAGGAAAGAACCTTTTTTACGTATGTCGGCATCGTCGAACAGTTTTACATAATCCGGCTGTCCGCAGACGCCGTTGTCACCTGTCACTTTCAGTCCGAGAACCAGATTGTCCTTGTAGTGCAGGGTCCAGGCAAACAGTCGGTTACGGTAGTCCGTGTTGTTTATATCCTGGTCGTTTGCACTGAAACAAATCGGGAAAATGGTTTCCATAGACGACTCGTTGTTACTTGCGAAATTGGCTTTCCAGTCCGATTCGAGGGTATAGCCGAGCTTCATCACTACATCGCAGGCATCTGCTGCTTCCTGCCAGCGTGGAACGTCGACACCCCATGCTTCGGCATTCAGATACATTTTAGCCAATAGTGCATAAGCGGCTCCTTTAGTGAATTTTCCGTAAGAAGCCGTACTGACATCCTCCCGTAAGACATCTTTAATCTCGGTAAGTTCTTTCAGTATGAAATTATAGACTTCCTTGCGCGGTGTCACGGTGGGGAGACTGGTGTCTTTAAAGTCGGTGATAAGAGGAATATTCCCCCAGTTATCCATCATAATGTAGAACCAGATGGCGCGTACGCCCCTGATCTCGGCCAATGTTCTTTGTTTCAGTTCGTCGCTGATGAAAGTGTTGCTTTCAACGATGCTGTAGACCAGGTTGCAGGTAGAAATGGACTTGGTAGCCATGCTCCAGCAATTCTTTATCTGGTTGGTGTTGGCTGTCCATGAGTGCATGTGTAATTCGCGGTATTGTCCGCCGTCGTACCAGTCGCCCCCTTTGCGGGTCGGGACAATGGCCATATCGCCGCTGCATTCGGACAATGCCATGAAGTTGTAAGGGACATATTGGTTCAGGCTCCTGTAAACCGGCCCGACTATGGATGCAATTTCCGCTTCGTTCTTGCCGAAATGGTCGGCCTGCACTTTGTCATACACTGTTTCGCCCAGATCCATACACGAGGGCATAGAGCAAAGGAGAAGAGTTGCTCCGGCGAGTGATATTATCAATGATTTCTTTTTCATAAGAATGTGCTTAATTAGTAAGTTAGAATGTTAAGTTAACGCCTAAAGTGAAAGTTCTTGATTTAGGGAAGAACTGGCGGTGTTCGATACCCGGAGACAGGCCGGCATCCGCATCTGTGATTTCTCCGCGGAAGATCTCTACTTCCGGGTCGACACCCTTGTAGCCGGTGATTACAAACAGGTTCTGTCCGGCTACGTAGACACGGGCTTTATCCAACCAGTCGATTTTCTTTGTGTTGAACGTATAACCCAGTGACATGTTGTCGAGGCGCATGAAGGAAGCATTCTCGATGTAGTAGGAACAGATACGGGAAGACTCTGTGAGCTGATGAACCAGCGGATCGTTCAGCGCATTGGTACCGATCAGGAAGGTATTGTTGCCATAGGCGGCACGCGGGTTGTTGAATACTTTCTGGCCGATGGAACCGCGGAAGAAGAAGCTCAGGTCCCAGCTTTTCCAGCTGAATGAGTTGTTCCATCCGAATGTAAGATCCGGTTGTGCATCGCCGCAATAATCACGGTCGTCGTCTGTTATCTGTCCGTCTTTATTCTTGTCTTTGATGATGTATTTGCCGTTTTCGTCGATTCCTTCGCAGATCAGCATATAGAATTGTCCTACCGGACGACCTTCTTCAATGACATGTGAGGTAACGCCTGAACCGCCGCGCAGCCAGGGGTCGCCTGTGTAAAGACGGCTGGTCGTATAAACGTCGCTCGACAGTTTGGTGATCTCATTCTTGTTGTGGGCCAGGTTCAATGACATGTTCCAGGAGAAGTCTTTCTTACGGAGGATATCCATGTTCAGCATGATTTCGATACCTTTGTTGGTCATATCGCCTACGTTGGCCTGCATTTTATTGTACACGAACGGGGGAGTCGGAACTTCGTAATTGTACAGCATATCGGATGTTTTCTTGTTATACCATTCGATGGTACCGTTCAGGCGGCTGTTGAACAAGGTGAAATCGAGGCCCACATTCAGCATCGCAGTAGATTCCCATTTCAGGTCGGGGTTGGCATTCTGGTTGATCTTATAGGCCGTCTGCCAGCTGCCGTCATTATAATAGATACCTTCCGAACCATATAATTCAAGGCTCTTATAAGGTTGCAGGCCGTCCTGGTTACCGGTTACACCGTAGCCGATACGGAATTTCAAATCGTTTACCCACTTGACATCCTTCATAAACGATTCCTGCGAGATCCCCCAGGCTGCGGATGCGGAAGGGAATGTACCCCATTTATGGTTGGCCCCGAATTTGGAAGAGCCGTCGCGGCGTACCGTTGCCGTAATCATATAGCGTTCGGCATAGCTGTAATGGGCGCGTGCGAACATGGAGATCAGTTTGTAGGAGTTTTTGTCTGACGACACGTCACCGGTTTTCAGGCCGGTACCTGATTGAAGGTTATTTGCTCCAAGGTCGTTGGTCAGGAAGTTACGGTTCTGTGAAGTGAATGAGGAATAATTGTTATCTTCCCAGGAATAACCTATCATACCTTGTATCTTGTTTTCTTCGGCGGCTCCGAATGTTTTTTCGTAGTCGGCTGTCCATTCCATCAGGTTGCGGTTCCAGGTGCGGTTCCGTTTTTGTGCATATCCGTTATTGCTTTGTCCCTGCTTGGTTTCAGAGTTGTCATATTGGCTGAACTCGCTGGAATAACGGCTTTTGTATAAATTCGCTTTCACGTTCAGGCCGTCGATAATTGTGAATTGTATATCTCCTGCGCCATAGAAATAGATATTATTCATATCTTTTCTGTTCAGGTCCTGGTTTTGCACAGGGTTTCCCTGGTCGTACTCCGTATTTACTTTGGTGAAATAAGAACCATCGGCATTGTAAACCGGATAAACGGGAAGCATGCTATAGGCTAACACGAAATTGTCTCCGTAAGGGATACGTGCATCCGTTAAGGTGGCTGATCCGAGCAAACCGATACGCAGGCGGTCGTTGATGGCCCGTTGCTGGAACTGGAAACGGAAGCTGTAACGGTTCATGTCGTTGTCGCGCATGATACCGTTGCGGTCAAGATAGGTGAACGAAGCACGGTAATTACTTTTAGAACCTCCTCCGGAAAGGGAGATGGCATGGTTTTGTGAAATACCTGTCCGGGTCATGGCATCGAACCAGTCGGTATCGGCCCCGTATTGGTCGTATACGCTGGCGTCCTGTCCTGATTCTTTGGCGTATGCTCTCCATTCGTCGGCATTCATCAGGTCGGGTTTGTTTGCCAGATGATCCATGGCCACGTATCCATCGTAAGAAATCTGTGTTTTCGAGCCTGAACCTCTTTTCGTGGTGATAAGGATAACACCGCCGGCTGCGCGCGAACCGTAGATGGCGGCTGAAGATGCATCCTTCAGCACCGATATCGATTCGATGTCGGATGGTGCTACGGTTGTCATATCACCTCCGGGGATACCATCGATAACGATCAGCGGCCCCTGGTCGTTTTGCAGGGTGGATGTTCCGCGCAGACGGATGGTTGAACTTTTGGTTATGTCACCGGAGCCGGATGTGATTGTCAGACCGGCTACTTTGCCTTGCAACAGGTCGGAGGCATCCCTGGTTACGCCTTTGTTGAAGTTCTCTTCTGATACGTTGGCAACGGAACCTGTAATTTCTTTACGTGTCTGTGTCCCGTAACCGATGGCTACGACTTCACCCAGATTAACAACAGACGGAGCCAGCCTGATATCAATTGTCTTCCGCCCTTTTACGGCTTCTTCCGTTGTGTTATAACCGATGAATGAAAACTGAAGAACGGCTTTCGACAGGTCGTTCAATGTGAGCGTGTAGTTACCGTCTATATCTGTGACAGTACCATTGGTCGAACCTTTTTCTACTACATTTGTTCCGATGATCGGTTCACCTAGTTCATCTAAAACTTTTCCTTTAACAGTGCCCGATTGAGCAAAGACAGCTGTCATACAAAGTGACATTAATGCTGAAAGTATCCCTACCTTGCAGCATTTGAAAGAATAAATCGCTTTCTTTCGTTGCATAATCATTTAATTTTTTTGGTTAACACTTATACTAGTTTCTGAGAATTATCACGTTCAAATATAACTCTATTTTTTTAAAATAAATAAACATAAGGAGTTTAATTTATGAAAAACAAGGCTTTTGTGTAGATAGGTTGTTTAATTTAATAAAAAAGGTTGTTTTTTATGTGTGGTTTTTCGGTGAATTTACAGGCTTTACTGCTTGATAATAAGATATCTATCTTTTATTTTTTCAGAAACGTTGATTATTAAAGATGATGTAAAATCAGTTGTCAGATGACTTCGTCCAAGTCCAGATAACCGAATTGTATATCGTCATCCATGCACATAATGATTCGGTTGTTGTCTTCGTCATAACAGAAGCGGACTATTCTGTAACCTGCTTCCAATGTTTTTAGATAATCTCCGTTTAGGTTGAATACAAGAAATTAGGTCGGGTAGTAGGCTTCTGTGCGATGGTCTCCCCCGGAATAAGAGGCAATGATCTTGTCACCGCAAACGTTTACATTCCAGTGTTGCATGGGTATAAAAAGATTTTTTCTTATACCCGGCAACTTGTTATAGGAAGTCTATTATTGAATGATATTTCCTTCTATCGTAACATTTTTACATTCCTGAGTCTTTATCAACTCATCTAAGGTGGAAGTTTTGGGTGATAGGAACAGATTGTCTGTGATTTTCAGGCCGTCGACCGATTTGGCCGAAATGGCATCGGCTCCTGTCAGTTGGAAACGGTTGTTCGAGATGGTGATGTTACGATGAACGTAGCCTTCATTACGGTCGTTTTCGGGAGCAATGAGGATAACCGGATCACCACATTCGATGAAATTATTATTACGGATGGTGACGTCGCGTACCATGCCCGATTCAAACCAGCTACGGGCATCGTCGGCGATCAGGATACCGCTCATTTGCATCCGGAAGAAGGTATTATCTTCTATCATGACCTTGCGGCGGGTGGATACCAGGATACCACGACTGGGAATACGGGAAAAATAGTTTCCGCGAATAATGACTTCCGGGGTGTATGTTACGTTTTCGACGACAAGACCTTCAGTCTCTTTTACTTTGGAAACTACCGGTTTGTCGAGGGTGATAACAATTTCACGTTCGCTCTTCATCTCTGCCTTTTTTACTTTTGCAGATGAGAGAGACATCAGAGAATGCGGGTCGATGAATTCAATTGTATTACCCGGAAGGAACGACTGGAAACCATAGGTTTGGTGGTGCATATACTTTACGACGATCTGGTTGGGAGAAAGAAATTCGGTTACAGCCAGATGTGTTCCGTGTATATTGATAGGATCATCGTGTGCCCCGGAGAAGCGGGAGTTTTCAATGGTAATTTTCCCTTTACAACCGGACATCTGTACGAAATCGGCAAATCCGGCACTGGTTCGTCCGCTGCCGGCTTCGGGTTCGAAGGCCATATTGCGGTAAGTAATGTTTTCAGACATTTGGCCGACGAGTCCGAAATTACCAAGAAAAGCGAGGTGTAAATTTTCCAATGTAATGTTTTTGCTGAACTGGATCAATCCGCAGGCCTGGTCGCGTATGGCATCGCGCATCTGGAAGGTAAGCCCCGGTTTGGCTTGCGGTGTGTTATCGTAAACGAAGCGGAGCAGGTTCGGTTCGAGTTCGATCGCTTTACGAAGGCCGGTGAGGGGTGACCAGCTACGCCAGGTAATATCTTTTTCAGGGTCATAGCTTTGTGCGATACCGTCGGATAGCGACCAGTTATCACCGACAAAGGAGAATTTACCGTCTTTGATTTGGTAACGTGATTGAGGGTGGATACGTACGGTCATATGGTGTTCTCCGACCTCTGTTACGGTCAATTCCGGCACAGTCGGGTCAGCGGCCGTTACAGTGAAGTTGCGGAATGTGATATTTTCGCACTGGTCGATCACGAAGCTGGTCATTTCGCCATGAGTAACGAGGTGAGCTCCTTTTCCATCGATCGTTACGTTTTTCAGTCCTTTCAGCCATAGTCCGATATGCTTGGTCTGATCCGGGTTTTCCTTCTCTGAGGCAGTGTTTGAAATGTGGTAAAGTATCTGCGACGAACTTTCCCGATGAATGTTATAATTCGCATTCTGCAATTCGATGACAACCGCTTTTCCGTTATAACTCCGTGCCTGCTCGATAGCGGCCTGTAGTTTCTTTGTCATGTCCCCGGTCTCAGGATTTACTTTAATGATATTTTGTGCCGTAGCAGTAAGTACAAAAAATAAACAAAAGGTAAAGAGAATTGACTTTTTCATGATATTTTTGTCTAATTGAATTGTTACAAAGATAAAGGTTCATATAAGAATCTCCAAATAAGATATTTAGATATATGGAACAAGAAGGAACCGAATCAGGCTTTTTTTGTAGGATTAGGAACAATATCAACGCTTTTCTTCATAACAAGAAATTGAAAGAGAAGTTATATATTATCATATTCGAATCGGATACGCCTAAAGGAAAGTTGTTTGATGTTTTTCTTATTGGGTTTATCATTGCCAGCGTGTTGGTGGTGATATTGGAGAGTGTTGTGACCTTTTCCGATCGTTTCAAGCTGATCCTTCAGGTACTGGGATATGTATTTACTGCTTTCTTTACTTTTGAATATCTGGTGCGGATCTATTGTAGTCCTAAACCGAAGAAATATATATTCAGCTTTTTCGGGATTGTGGATTTATTGGCTACATTGCCTTTGTATCTTGGCTTTTTCTTTAGGGGGGCACGTTACCTGTTAATAATAAGAACTTTTCGTCTGATCCGGGTATTTCGTGTGTTCAAGTTGTTTAATTTTCTGGAAGAGGGGAATTTATTGTTGGTGTCTTTGCGGCTGAGTAGCCGGAAGATCTTTGTGTTTTTCTTTTTTGTCCTTATCCTGGTTACTTCGATCGGAACGATCATGTTTATGGTCGAGGGGACTCAACCGGATACACAATTCAATAATATACCCAATTGCATTTATTGGGCGATAGTTACCATGACAACAGTCGGTTATGGAGATATAACGCCTGTTACCCCTGTCGGACGTTTTATTTCGGCTTGTGTGATGCTGATCGGTTATACGATCATTGCGGTTCCGACGGGGATTGTTTCGGCTACGATGATGAAAGAGCATCGCAAACGTAGTCTGTTGCAATGTCCCCATTGTTTCCGGACAGGGCATGAAGAAGAAGCTAAGTTCTGCAAGTATTGTGGAGGAAAGCTGGATGATACGGAATAAATTTTTTATATTTGTGCATATGAAAACACTATTAGCCACTATTGTAGCAGCATTGCTTATTACTATTATGTTTTGTGCCGGAGGATATAGCTTATACTGTATTGAAGCTGATCCGGCATTGTTTATTCTCGTTTTGGGGATTGCCTGGGCTGTTTCGCTCTGGCTACTTTTCTCTACCGTGTTCAGTAAAAAAAGAAAGAGATCTATTTCTTTTTTAAGGCATTGATTCCGGATTTTATCAATCCTTTGATTTACTGTTTATATCTTTCAACGTGTCTTTTATAACGTACCATATTACGCAGACGATCATGACCAGCATGATGGCACTGCCGCCTACACTGATTATTGTTTTTATGTATTGATCCATCTTTTGAAAAGTATATAGGTTTATAGATATAGTTACTACATGCTAAAGATAGGCATAAGAATGCTAATAATTGGGTTATCTGTGAAATAATTACAGAAATGTACAATAATTGGACATTATGTTAAGGAATCGGGTTATGGAATAATTATATTGCCGTGAAAAGAAAAATGGTTATTGTGGTCTAATATTGTTTATATTTGCGGTACTATGGATGGAGATCGGGAATATGAATATATGAAAAAACTGGGACAAGGGGATCATAAGTCATTTGATGCCTTGTTTTTGTTGTATCATCCCAAAGTGAAGAACTTCTTGCTGGGGTTTATCAAGGATGAAGAAGAGGCATGCGATATGGCGCAGGATATCTTCTTTAAGGTCTGGACGAACCGGGAAAGTATTTCGAAAGTAAGTTCCCTGAAAGCGTATCTATACCGAATGGCCCGGAATATGATTTACGATTATTATGAACATAGTCTGGTAAAAGCATCCTATGAGCAGAAACAACAGTTGTCTTCCATTGCTTATACGGATTTGATCGAAGAAGACCTGTATGCAAAAGAATTAGCTATCCTGATCGATATTGCCATAGAACAGATGCCCGAACAACGACGCCGTATTTTTAAGATGAGCAGGAAAGAAGGGCTATCCAACGATGAAATTTCCCAGCGGTTGGAAATAAATAAACGCACGGTTGAAAACCATATAACACAAGCCCTGGCTGATCTCCGGGAGGCTTTGCGCGGAGCCGTTTTATTACTTTTCTGAAAAAATATCTTTTTAGCCTGTGTGTGCGCTTTCGTTGTCCCGTCTTTATTATAAACACGGGATAGAATGGCAAATAAAACCATACATACATTACTAACAAAATTCTTTGGGAATGATCTTCCGGAGTCAACACAGCTGTCTTTCCGCGAATGGTTCGTTAGCGGAACCAGCCTGCGGGAAAAGGAGGAAGCTATGCAGGATATCTGGGAGCAGGTGCCCGGTGAAACCAATGAACAGACCAAACAGGAGCTGGCCAGGCTTCACCGGCGTATTCACTCTGTTTCAGAACCGGTAGTGAAGAGAACATTGTATCGCCAATTCGTTCGTGTCGCTGCGATCCTGCTGTTGCCTTTGCTAGGAGCCGCTACCACCTATTTCGTTATGCGGATTGAGCCTCAAATAATCGAACCCGAATGGACGGAATGTTTTGTGCCGAATGGGGAAAGGAAACAGATCTTCCTATCGGACGGATCGGAAGTCTGGCTGAATTCAGGATCATTATTGCTTTATTCCACCCGATTCGAAGGGGATAAGCGATCAATCTATTTGAATGGAGAAGCCAGTTTTAAGGTAGCTAAAGACCCGGATAAACCGTTTATCGTAAAAACCGGCCATATGGAAGTGGAGGCTTTGGGTACTCTTTTTAATGTAGAGGCCTATTCGGATTCAAAATTGACTATCGCAACTTTGGAAGAGGGGAAAGTGCGTGTAGTAACTGACCTGGCTCCGGACAAACCATTTATACTGGTTCCGGATGAGCAAATTGTGTATAACAGTCAGTTGGGAATTGTATCTAAAGAACTGATCGATGCAACCAAGATCTTACAATGGAAACATGGTTATCTGACTTTCCAAGGGGCTTCTTTCGATCATATTGTGAAGACGATCGAACGTCGTTTTGATGTTACGATCAATTATGAGACAGATAAATTTGCAGGACGTAGTTTTACAATGAAGTTCAGGCCTGATGAAGGACTGAACCAGGTATTGGATATCTTGAAAGAGATGGTAAACGGATTGCATTACAGGATAAAAAATAACGTAATATACATCAACTAAAGAAACGGGAGGATACTTTATGAAAAAAAGAACCCGGGAAGACGACGCCAATCAGAACTTCCCGGATTTGAAATCGTAGAATACCAATTAAAAACTTACCTCAAACAGGTAAGAAACAATATAATATTCAACTTTAAAAATCTAATTCACAAAGATATGGAAATAATCCAGAAAATACAAAAGATGAAAAGTATTAGTTCATTCAGGGTAGTTATAATACTTTTTCTTCTCCTTTTTTCGCAATATACTTTGCTGGGGGCACAAACAATCACACTATCCGGAAATAATCTGACTATAAAGAGTGCTTTTGTAGAGATAGAGAAACAAACAGACATGTCGATCGATTATGACGAGTCGGTGATAAACCTTCATCAAAAGATCAGTACATCTATTCAGGGGAAAAGCCTGGAAGAAACGATGAATATCCTGCTTAAGGGTACGGGATGCTCGTTCGTAGTAAAAAACAATCACATCGTTATTTCGGTAAATGCCCAAGATACAGGAAAGTCGTTGACTGTGACAGGAGTGATCACGGACGAACACGGAGAACCTGTGATCGGGGTGAACGTCATTGAAAAAGGGACGACAAACGGTTGTATCTCCGATATGGACGGACGTTATTCGTTGGACGTACAGCCTAATTCCATCTTGCAGGTCTCTTATATCGGATATATCTCCCGGGAAATAAGGGTGAATAACCAGAAGGTGATCAATGTACAACTGAGAGAAGATACCCAGAATTTGGAAGAGGTGGTGGTAGTTGGTTATGGTACACAGAGAAGGAAAGACTTGACGGGAGCCGTATCGAGTATCAATGCGAGTGAGATACAGAGCCGCTCGGTTCCTTCAGTAGCCGGTTCGTTGCAGGGAAAATTGAGTGGGGTCATGATACAGGAAACTGGTGGTGACCTGACCGGACGTTTCCAGTTCTCGGTACGCGGTACGGGGTCTGTGACCGGTAGCAATAATCCGCTGCTTATTGTGGATGGTGTTCCGCTTTTTAATGACGATCTTTCTACATTAAATACAAAAGACGTTGTTTCCATCGATGTATTGAAAGATGCTTCCGCTTCTGCTATTTACGGTTCGCGTGCTTCTAATGGTGTTGTTATTATCACGACGAAACGCGGACAGAGCGGGAAACCTGTCGTTTCTTTCAGTATGGATCTGGGATTTGAAAATATCGCTAAACGGTATGAAGTATTGACCACCGACCAGCAGCGTTTGTTGTTTGTTGAGGCTTTTAAGAATACCAACAGAAATCCGGCGGTGTATGAAAATGTAAATGATCCGGTTTGGCAGATAGATACGGACTGGCAGAAAGAGGGAACCCGGACAGGGGTAAGGCAGAATTATAACCTCAGTGTACAGGGAGGAAGCGAGAATAATAAATATGCGGTATCAGGTTCGTTTTCACGAAGACTGGGAACAATGAAGAACAGCGACCTGAATGAATTCTTCCTGCGCGCAAACAATGATATTTCTATCGGTGAAAAAGTGAAGATCGCATCAAGTATCAGCGGAGCACATCAGCGCCAGAATAAGTTGAGTAATGATGCCTGGGGTAGTGGAGCTTATCAGCGTCTGATCAGTAGCCATAGTTATTTGCCGGCTTATGATGAGACTGGAGATTTCTTCGCGGTGTCGTCGGCGGCAGACCCTTACTTTGGAGAAAACAGTAATCCGCTGATCAATCAATTGATGAATGTAAATAAAGAGAGTTCATCGAGAATGATGGGAAGTATTAAGATCGACTATAATATTCTGAAGGAGTTGACTTTTACTGTTAATGCGGGTACAGACTTAGGGTTTATCAACGGTTATCAATATCTACCGGTGTATCAGTACGGACGATATACCCGGACGGAAGGCAGTACCACCAATACATCCAGGGAGATGATCAACTGGGTGACGGAGGCAATCTTGCAGTATAGTAAAAAATGGGGACAGCATTCGTTGAGTGCTTTGATCGGAGCTTCCGCACAGCAGCATGTAGAGAAAAGGACAAGTACGACTGGTACCGGAACTATCGATAATTCTTTGGATCAGTTATCGAACCAGACAAACTTTACGGCAACAGGAACTTCGGTGACTTCTGCCCTGGCCTCTACTTTTGTTCGTTTGAATTATAGTTTTAACGACCGCTATTTGTTTACCGGAACAGTCAGACGTGACGGTTCTTCAAAGTTCGGACCGGATAAACGCTATGGTATTTTCCCTTCAATATCCGGTGCCTGGAGAATGTCGGAAGAGGCATTCTTACGTGATGTCGATTTTCTTACCAACCTGAAACTGCGTGTGGGATATGGATTGACCGGTAACCAGAATATCGGAGATTTCGCCTATGTGACCCGTGCCGGTGCCAGCCCTTATATCTGGGGTAACAGTATGGTGGTGGGGAACTCATCGGTGAATATGGGTAATCCTAAGCTGCAATGGGAATCGGCCCAGCAGTTCAATGTAGGTATAGATGCTTCTTTCCTGGACAGCAGATTGTCTCTGGTTCTCGATTATTATGATAAGCGGTCGAGGGACTTGCTTATCCAGACTCCGGTTCCTTATATTGCCGCTGTTTCGGAAAATCCGTATGTTAACCTGGGTTCTGTTCAGAACAGAGGTGTGGAAATCGGTATTAACTCCAATAATATTTCAACAAAGAAATTCTCCTGGACAACAAGTTTCAATATCAGCTTTAATAAGAATAAGGTACTCGATATCGGGACGAATGCCCTGGGCGAACCTCTGCAAATTCCGGGAGAAAACATATCGTTGCCGAACGATTTTGCAAACCTGACCAAGAAAGGACATCCGGTCGGCGCTTTTTACATGTATCAGTTTGATGGTATCTGGCAGAAGAACGAGGTAGACGAAGCAGCTTTGTTTGGAGCTGTGCCCGGTGATCCTAAGTTCGTAGACCGGAATAACAGCAAATCGCTCGATACGGGAGATAAGGATTTTGTCGGATCGCCTTTGCCTACCTATTTCGGAGGTTTCACGAATACCTTCTCGTATGGCCCGTTCTCTTTAAACATATTCTTTAATTTTGCAGGTGGCAACAAGATCTATCATGCCATGCGAAACCTGAATGCCAGATCTGTCCCGTTCAATCAGCAATTGGCGGAGATAGCGGATTTCTGGACGGAAAACAATCCTTCGAATACGATACCTCGTCCGTCACAGGGAGGAAATACCACATTCCTGGCGACCCGCGTGTCTACGAATTATCTGGAGGATGGAAAATATCTGAGACTGAAAAATGTATCGCTCTCGTACGCACTACCTAAATCATTACTGACGAAATTGAATATCAGTGATGCAACAGTGTCGGTGAACGGTGCCAACCTGGTTACTTTTACCAAGTATACCGGATTGGATCCGGAAGCATCCAGTACGACGAGTTTGCTGTCTGGCGGTATCGATTATACCCCGTATCCTTCTACTCGTTTTTATTCGTTCTCATTACAATTATCATTCTAAAATTTACTATTATGTTGAGAAAACTAATGTATAAAATATTTATTTCGGGGTTGATCCTGCTGGTTACGGGATGCTCGGATTTTCTGGAGCCAAAGATGAAAGGATCGACAGAGTTACAACAGCTTATAAGTACGGAACAAGGTATGCTGACCGCAGTGAATGGTATTTATCAACCTTTGCAGCCTTTATTCAGTGGTACCATGCAACGTATGACGGATCTGGCTTGTGACGATGGCTGGACTTGGAGAAATGAATTGGAGACGGATCTTTTTATTGTTGAACAGGACTTCTCTTTTGCTGCAACGGTTTGGAAGCAGCATTATATGGGGATAGGCCGTGCCAATGTGGTATTGGATAATCTGGAAAATGTGACGAACTATAAATCGGAGCAGCAACGGCAGCATTTCGAAGGTCAAGCCAAGTTTATGCGGGCTTATTATTATTTTAATCTGGTTCGTCTGTTCGGTGGTGTCCCTATCCTGGAGCATCAGGTGGTTTTCCTGGAAGATGCCCAGGTGCCGAGAGCTTCCATACAGGAGGTTTATAACCAGATCGAGAAAGATCTGGACGAAGCAGAACGTCTTTTGCCTTCTGCTTATTCGGGAGAGACGGGTTCGGAAGCCGGTCGTCCGACGGTTTATTCGGTTAATGCATTGAAAGCGTTGGTTTATCTTGAAATAGAACAGTGGGATAAGGTGGTGGCTGCTGCCGATAAGGTGATAGGGAAAGGTAGCCTGATCGCTTATGCGAAAAATTTCAACGGGACGGCTGAAAATGGTTCCCAGTCATTTTTAGAGGTACAGTATGGAGGTGTTACTTCTGCAACGACTTCTTCGCTGAGTACTTTTTATGCTCCGACTTCTTATCCCAGTGGTAGTGCCCTTATTTTGCCGACAGATGACAATCTGAACGGTAAAGGAGGAGGTCCTTCTTCCGGTGACGGCTTTGTGCAGCTATTTGACGGCAGGCCGGAAGATAACCGTAAAAGTGTGATTATAGATACGTATGGTTTAGCTAACTTTGTGGATGCATCGCAGCCGGACGGAAGTTTGTATTACGTAAACAAGTATTATAATACGACTGACCCGGTAGGCAAAAGCATCTGGAATTTTCCTCTGATCCGGTATGCCGAGATCCTATTGGCGAAAGCGGAAGCATTGAATGAAAAAGGATATGTTGCCGGAGGTGAAGCCTTCTCCCTGGTCAATCAGATACGGAAACAAGCCGGTCTGGAAGATCTGAAGGGATCGGATGTTACCAGCCAGAAGTCTTTCAGGGACTATATTATGAAAGAACGGCGTATTGAACTGGCTTTTGAGTGTAAGCGTTATTTCGATCTTAACAGGTTGGGGATTTTGCAATCGGTTATGCAGCCTCAGCTGGATTATCTGGGATTGAAATTTCCACAGAGCAAGATGATCACTCATCCGATGACGAATAAACCTTATTACTTGTATCCGGTACCGTCTACCGAGTTTGTAAATAATGCAAAGTTGGGAGAGCAGAACCCGGGATACAAATAATGAAATATAAACTTACTATATCATGAAAAGAAAGAATGTGTTATTATCCCTTGGAGGGCTTTCGGTGTTATGTTCCGGTTGCGCCCAACAAGTGCAGGAGCCTAAGAAACCTAATATCGTCTTTATCTTTGCCGACGATATGGGGTATGGGGATGTGTCGGCGTTGAATGAGAATTCGAAACTGAAGACAACGAATATCGACCGGATTGCCAATGAAGGGGTGATATTTACGGATGCCCATTCCAGTTCGTCTGTCAGTACACCGTCGCGGTACAGCTTGTTGACAGGGCGGTATAACTGGCGGTCGGATCTGAAGGACGGTGTCCTGTATGGTTACGACAAGGCACTTATCCCGCATTCTCGCAGGACGATTGCGAATGTCCTGGGAGAATGCGGTTATCAGACTGCTGCTATCGGTAAGTGGCATCTGGGATGGGACTGGAATAATATCGAGGCAGGGCCGGAAAACGTCGATTTCAGTCAGCCGATCACCAACGGGCCGACTACGCGTGGCTTCGACTATTATTATGGGATCTCGGCATCTCTCGATATGGCTCCTTACGTATATGTGGAAAATGACAAGGTTACGGCTTTGCCTGACCGGGAGACAGTCAATACCGGCATGGGATTCTGGCGTAAAGGACCGACCGGAGCGGATTTCGATCATGAGCAGACACTTCCGCACCTGATCGATAAGGCGGTAGGTTATATCCACGACAAGTCGAAGGAGGGTAAACCTTTCTACCTGTATCTGCCGTTGCCAGCCCCTCATACTCCGATCCTTCCGATTAAGGAATATCAAGGCAAGTCCGGTCTTAACCCTTACGGTGATTTTGTTTTGATGGTGGACGATATGGTCGGAAAGGTGATGAAAGCGTTGAAAGATGCGGGTGTCGAAGAGAATACGATCATCGTTTTCAGTACGGATAACGGTTGCAGCCCGCAGGCCAAGTTCGATGAACTTCAGGAGAAAGGACATTATCCCAGCTATATCTATCGTGGACATAAGGCCGACCTGTTTGACGGCGGCCACCGTATCCCTTGCGTAGTGAGATGGCCGGCTCAGATAAAGCCTCATGTGGTCGACCAGACCATTTGCCTGACGGACTTCTTTGCTACATTTGCCGCTGTTGCCGATTACCGGTTGAAGGATACGGAAGGGGAGGACAGTTATAATATCCTGCCTTTATTATTGAATGAAAAGGAAAGCAATGTGATTCGTGAAGCGACGGTTCATCATTCTATAAACGGTGAATTTACGATCCGTAAGGGGGATTGGAAACTGTTGTTATCACCGAGTTCCGGCGGATGGAGTTTCCCGAAACCGGGAACGGATGACGAGGTGATCAAAACGCTGCCGCTTGTCCAGTTGTACAATATGAAGGAGGATCCTGCAGAAACAAACAATGTTTATGCCGAACATCCGGAGATTGTAAAGGACCTGAAAGACCTGATGGTGAAATACGTCAAAGACGGTCGCAGTACTCCGGGGGCTCCGCAGAAGAATGACGGGCCCGAAATCTGGAAGCAGTTGAGCTGGATGGAAGAATAAAAATATTTAGGTTTGTTGTTAAATCCCGGAAAACACTTACTTTTGTTTTTCGGGATTTTATATTTATCAGGGGGGAGATATGCTGACAAACAAACGTGAAATACCATATGATTTTGAAGAAATATATGTTTCATATTTCTCCAGAATGAAATATTTTGCTCTGGAATATGTTTTGTCTGAAGAGGATGCAGAAAATATAGTACAGGATGTTTTTACCGAATTATGGGAAAGAAAGGAACTTCTTACATATAACATAAATCTGGTCGCATTTCTTTTTACATCAATAAAAAATAGATGTATCGATCATTTGCGTCACAGGGTAATTGTAAGAGATGCTGTGAACCAGATACAGGAAGAATATCAGGTCACATTAAAGGTGAAGCTAGCTTCATTGGAATTATTTGATCAGTCTCTTTTGTCGGAACAGGACATTGAGAAGATCGTTTCAGAAGTAATTAACTCTTTGCCGGAAAAATGCCGGGAGATTTTTATAAAAAGTAAAATAGAAGGAAAGAAGCAGAAAGATATTGCCTCTGAAATGAATATATCTCTTAAAACTGTTGAAAACCAAATGAATATTGCCTATAAAAAGTTGAAATCTGAACTGAAAGATTACTTGCCTCTCCTCTTATTTCTTCTGAGTAACTAAAAAATTTAATAGGTCCTTTGGGGGTTTTTATATCTCTAATCGTTTATTAGTAACAAAACGGAAAATATGGACGAACGAATACATAAATACTTTTATGAAGAACTCTCTGCGGAGGAACGCATATCCTTCTTACGCGATGTTGATGCAAATGAAGAGTTGACAAAACAATTTGCAGGATATCAGAATATGCATGCATTGTTGAATCTGGGGCACCAAATGGAAAACAGGTGTATTGGGAAGCAAAAATGTGATCAGTTCATAAAGAAAAAACAACGTCGTATTGCCCAAAAACAGTGGTTGCGTTGGGTTGGTTATGCGGCTGCGATTCTTATTTTGGTAGTTTCTTCCAGTTTGTTGACTTTCAGATACACTCAGGTAGTACAGCCGGAGAATTTGTCGGTAAATGTGATGAATACTTTATATACTCCGGCAGGACAGCGTGCCCGATTGATTCTGCAAGACGGGACGGAGGTTTGGTTGAATGCAAAATCAAAACTGACTTATCCGGCTCAGTTTACCGGTAGCGAAAGACGGGTAACAATAGAAGGAGAAGGCTTCTTCAAAGTGGCAAAAGACCCTTCAAAGCCATTTATTGTCTCAGCGCGAAATGTTGATATGAAAGTATTGGGAACTCAGTTTAATGTTTATAGTTATCCGGAAGCCGGGTTCGTACAGACTAGTTTGCTGGAAGGTTCTGTTTGTGTCTTTTTCCCTGAGAAAGAGAATGAAGGGATTATTTTAAAACCAGATCAGCAGGTTACCGTTTCAAACGGCAAAATGAAGGTGGAGTCTATCCGTCTGAGTGAACATTTCTTATGGCGTGACGGTATTTATGCTTTTGAAAATGAGCCATTGATTAGTATTCTGAAAAAATTGGAGCTTTACTATGATGTGAAGATTGTAGTGAAAGACACTTTATTGTTTAATGATACATATACCGGAAAATTCAGGCAGCGTGACAGTCTGGATGATGTGTTCCGTGTATTACAGCAAATCAGGAAATTCAAGGTAAAGAAAAATGTGGAGAAGAATATAATAACCTTAAGTAAATAATATGTCTAATTAAAAATGGAATGCCTATGATGAAGAAACAGTAAAATAAAAACAAAAGCGGTAGAAGCTACCAACAACTACCGCCGATGTAAAGTAAACACAAGTCGTAAATTTTTAGTATTCACTTTAAACATTAAAACAAAGGTATGAAAAGAAAAGCTTTGTTACAGCTCTTTATTGTGCATAATAACAGCATTAAAGATTTTTTTAGAATTATGAAAATATCACTCTTTCTTTTATTTGTTTGTGTTTTCCAGTTGATGGCTACAAATATGGAAGCACAAAATGCAGTGATCAACATCAGGCAGAATAGCCTTTCTATTAAGCAATTGATTAAGGAAATCGAAAAACAGACAGATTATCTTGTCGTATTTCGGAATCAGGATGTGGATGTAGATAAGGTTATATCTTTTCAAAAGCGTTCGGGAAAGGTTTCTGACTATTTGGATGAGATATACGAAAATACGAATCTCAGTTATGTATTTGAAAACAATTACATAACTCTTTCTCCTAAAGTAGAGGTCGCAAATCAAAACAAGAAGAAAATAACCGGTAAAGTCACAGATCAAAATGGTGAGTCGGTTATTGGTGCCAGTGTTGTTGAAAAAGGGACGACTAACGGGATCATGACTGATATGGATGGACTTTTTACGTTAGAGGTTGAAGAAACGGCTGTGGTACAGGTTTCTTATATAGGTTATCGAACGAAGGATATTTCCGTTGCCGGTAAAAACAATATTCAGGTTCAATTGATTGAGGACATGCAGGCTTTAGACGAGGTTGTTGTTGTCGGTTTCGGTACGCAAAAGAAAGTGAATCTGACAGGATCTGTCAGTATGGTTAATTCGGAAGTACTGGAAAGCCGTCCGGTTCAAAATGTTGGCCAGGCTTTGCAGGGAGTTGTTCCCGGCTTGAATCTGTCTGTAAATAAAACGGGGGGAGAATTGAATAATACATTGGATATAGATGTACGTGGAGTAGGAACAATTGGTGAGGGTTCTAAATCTTCTCCTTTAGTATTGATTGATGGTATAGAAGGGGATATGAACTCAATCAATCCGAATGATATTGAAAGTATTTCGGTATTAAAAGATGCTGCCTCTTCTGCGATTTATGGTTCTCGTGCTGCTTTTGGTGTGATATTGATTACAACAAAAGAGGGTAAGGCTGGCCGGACTCAGGTAAATTATAGTAGTAATGTACGTTTTACAACTCCGTTATCTTTGCCTACTATGATGGACTCTTATCAATTTGCCCAATTTTTTAATCGTGCAGCTGCGAACCAGGGTGCTTCTCCAGCTTTTGATGAGACAACTATGCAGCGTATTATCGATTATCAGGCAGGGAAAATTACATCTGGTTCACAGGTTCGCCCCGACGGACATTTTAGTGAAAATGTATTAGCCAATGGTAATGTGGATTGGTTTAAAGAAACGTATAGAAAAGCTGTGCCTTCTCATGAGCATAATTTAAGCGTAAGTGGAGGAAATGAAAAAATAACTTATTTGGTAAGTGGTAGTTTTATGAATCAAAATGGGTTGATCGCTTATAATTCGGATGATTTTAAAAGATATACGCTTAATGCCCGTATAAAAGCGGAGTTATCTAAATATGTAACGCTTGCTTATGGAGCAAAGTGGATACGTGAAGATTATAAGAAACCATCTTATTTTGGAGATCTATTTTATGACTCTATTGCAAGAACTTGGCCCGTCTGTCCGATACGTGATGACAATGGTAATTATTTGGGATCAATAATAAATAGATTAGTGTATGGTGGTGAAGCTAATGATCAAAAAGATCAGACTTATAATCAGTTACAATTAATTGTAGAACCAATTAAAAATTGGAAATTTTATGCGGAAGGGAATATGAGAACCATAAATCGGATGAACCATTCTGAGAGGCTATTAGTACCTTGGTGGTTTGCAAGTGGTGAAGCTTCTTGGTCTCCAGCTGGTGGACAAACAACTTCTGTTGATGAAGAATCTTTTAGAGATAACTATTTAACGGGAAATTTGTATACAGATTATTTCAAACAATTCGATAGTGGACATTATTTCAAAGCTATGGTCGGTTTTAATGCTGAGTTAATGAAGTCTAGAGATTTGAAAGGCTCTATGGATAATTTGATTTCAATTGATCTTCCGACTTTAAACACTGCAACAGAAAATCCCCGTGCAAGCGGTGGATATACTCATTGGTCTACGGTTGGTTTTTTTGGGCGTTTAAATTATAATTATAAGGAACGATACATGCTGGAAGTAAATATGCGTTATGATGGAACTTCTCGTTTTCTCGGAGATAAACAATGGGGTGTTTTTCCTTCATTTTCTGCTGGTTGGAATATCGCAAGAGAAGACTTTTTCCAGAATATGGGAAATTTGAATGATTATATCAGTATGTTGAAACTGAGAGCGTCCTGGGGACAATTGGGAAATACAAATACAGAAAATTTATATCCTTTCTATTTAACAATGCCGGTAGGGAATGTAAATGGTAGTTGGCTTGTTGACGGACAGAAAACAAATACCTCTTATGCACCGGGTATTGTTAGCTCTTTGATGACCTGGGAGACTGTTGAATCTTGGAATGTCGGATTGGATTGGGGAGTTTTAGACAATCGTCTGACTGGTTCATTTGATTATTTTGTACGTAATACGCTTGATATGATAGGGCCAGCTCCGGAATTACCTTCAATTCTCGGAACAAAAGTTCCAAAGATCAACAATGCAGATATGAAATCTTCTGGCTTTGAATTGGAATTGGGTTGGAGAGACCGAATTGGAGATTTTAATTACGGGGCAAAAGTGGTTTTGTCGGATAATAAACGTGAAGTAACTCGTTACCCGAATGAGAAGGGTGATTATGCTCAGTGGTATACCGGAAAAATGAGTGGTGAATATTGGGGATATGAAACAATAGGCATTGCTAAGACACAGGAAGAGATGGATCAGCATTTAGCTTCTTTGCCAAATGGTGGACAAGATGCTCTGGGTACTAAATGGTCTGCGGGAGATATCATGTATAAGGATTTAAATGGTGACGGTAAAATAGATGCCGGTTCAAGTACTTTGGGGGATTCCGGTGATAAGAAGATTATAGGAAACAATACTCCACGCTATCGTTATGGTGTTACTTTGGATGGCTCCTGGAAGGGCTTTGACCTGAATCTTTTCTTCCAGGGAGTTGCGAAACGTGATTATATATTGGAAGGTCCTTATTTCTGGGGAGCGAAGAATGGACAATGGCATTCGGTTGGATTCGAAGAACATTGGGATTTCTTTAGACCGGAAGGAGACCCATTGGGGGCTAATCTGAATTCTTATTATCCTCGTCCTTTGTTTGACCAGGGAGGGAAAAATCAGGAATATCAAACACGTTATTTGCAAAATGCAGCTTATATCCGTCTGAAAAATGTTCAGTTGGGATATACATTCCCCCGGACTTGGGTAAGTAAAATCGGATTACAGTCATTGCGTTTGTACTTTTCAGGGGATAACCTGTTGACATTTACTAAACTACATGGATATTTTGATCCGGAAACACTGGGCGATACAGGTGATAAAACAGGTAAGGTATATCCTTTGGCCAAAACACTTTCTGTGGGTTTGAATATTAACTTTTAAATGAGAAAATTATGAAACTACAAATAAAAAACATAGTAGCCTTTTCCACTTTGTTGGTTGGAAGTTTATGGTTGGTTTCTTGCGAAGATTATTTGGATAGGAAACCACTGGATAAAGTAACGCCGGATTCCTATCTGACAAAAGAGGATCAATTGGCCAGTTATTCGATCAAAGCTTATTCGTATTATAAAGACGATGGTACTGAAAAGGAATATGTGTTTAAAACTCATTCCGGATGGAATATAGGAACAATCAAAGAGGATTTACATAGTGATAATATGGCATCGACAAATGCCAGTTATGACTGGTGGGTTCCGGGTAACAAACGAGTTCCAAACAAATCTGTTGATAATGAAGGTTTGGGTGATTATTCTTTTAAAAACATTCGAAATTGTAATTATTTTTTTGAACAGGTATTGCCGCGTTATGAGGCCGGAACTATTGAAGGTAATAGGCAGAATATAGAGCATTACATTGGAGAAATGTATTTTTTGCGAGCATGGGAATATTTCAAAAAGTTGAGATTATATGGAGATTTCCCGATTGTAAAATCTACTTTAACGGATGATCATGGTCTTTTGGTCGGAATGAGCCGGCGCGCTCCCCGGAATGAAGTTGCCCGTTTTATTATTCAGGACTTAGACTCTGCCATCATGTTGATGCAACCGGTGTTTAAAAATAAAAACAGATTGAGCAGTACTGTGGCTGAATTGGTTAAATCAAGAGTTGCATTGTATGAAGCAAGTTGGCTGACATATCATAAAGGAACCCCATTTGTTCCCGGAGGTTATGAATGGCCTGGTGCAGAAATGGAATACAACAAAGATTTTTCTATTGATATTGATGCTGAGATTGATTATTTTCTGACACAGGCTATGGATGCCTCAAAGAATGTGGCAGAGTCGATACAATTAGCCAATAACACGGGGGCTATGAATCCAACAGTAAGTATTGATGGATGGAATCCTTATTTTGAAATGTTCGGTGCGGTTGATATGGGGAAATATGACGAGATACTTTTATGGAGAGCCTATAGTAAGGAACTGAATATATTGCATAGTGTTGGAACTTATGTCCGCTTGGGAAATGACTATGGGCTGACAAAAGGCTATGTAGATGGTTTCCTGATGAAAAATGGTCTGCCCTGGTATGCCGGGAATTCAGGTTATCAAGGAGATAAAACGATTCAGGATGTAAAAAAAGATCGTGATGGACGGTTACAGTTATTTTTGAAAGATCCGACTACTCTTATCGAGTTGGAAAGTGGATTACAGAATGGGATGCCTAATATTTTGGGAATACAGGAACAAAAAGAAGTTACAGGTTATGCCGTACGCAAATGTTATAATTATGATCCTATTCAATCTGATTATGGTGGAGGAATTTCTTATTTTGGATGTATTATCTTTCGCGGAGTGGAGGCTCATCTGAATTATTTGGAAGCTTGTTATATGAAGAATAAAGCGTTGGATGCTACAGCTCAAAAATATTGGCGCGCAGTTCGTGAACGTGCTGGCGTTGATCCGGATTTTAATAAGACAATCCAAGCCACTAATTTATCTATGGAAAATGACTGGGCTGTATATTCAGCGGGACAGCCTGTCGATGCTACTTTGTTCAATATCCGTAGAGAAAGACGTAATGAGTTTATTGCTGAAAATATGCGTTGGGATGACCTACGTCGTTGGAGAGCCTTGGATCAGGTGCAGAATTATATTATTGAAGGTTTTAATTTGTGGGATGAAATGTATGCGAGTGAAAGATATACTGATACTAAAACAGGTAAATCCTTATTAATTGAACCTGATGGAAGTGGACAAGCCAATGTTTCTTCTCGCACTAGCAGTAAATATTTACGTCCTTATCAGGTTGTAAAAGCCAATAATGAAGTGTACAATGGATATACCTGGAGTAAAGCAAACTATTTGACTCCACTGCCGGCTTATGAGATTATGTTGACATCTTCTATGGGAACTGACGGTAATGTAAATCTGGATTCATCTCCATTATATCAAAATCCATATTGGCCTAAGCAGGCTGGTGGATCTGCAACAGAATAAAAAAATGAAGGGGAAGAGGAATATGGCCCTCTTCCCCTTTTTAAGTTTATATATATGAAAAAGTATCTGATAGTTTTATCTCTCTTTTTTGCTCTTGTTTCTTGTCATAAAACAGAGTATATGAAATCCCTGCAAGGCCAATGGCGCTTTGCCCTAGATCCGAATGACCGGGGATTGACAGAACAGT
>OGPA01000181.1_pt1 | contig 73449 bp, 71 predicted proteins | sample 1552841 | NCBI WGS metagenome assembly OGPA01 (sample SAMEA2579916, study PRJEB22360) | human gut metagenome
CCACAGGGCGGGCTTATACTTGCGCAGGCTAAGAAGTATGAGCATGACGGTGTAATCTGCCACGCCGTTCGGCGCGTAGTTGGAGTTGCACACCTTGAGGCCGAGCTCCTTTGCGGCGGTGAGGTCGATGTGGTCTGCGCCGATGGTGCGCGTGGAGATGTATTTTACGCCGCGCTCCTTGACGGCGGTGAGCAGGGCGCGGTCAAAACGTGTGCGACCGAGTGTTGTGACGCCCTCGGCCCCGTTTACCGTATCGATGTTTTCGAGCGTCAGGTTATCCTCTGTTTCGGTGAGCTCCACGCCGAGCTTTTCGGCGATGAAGGCAAAGTCTTTCTGTTCGTCCCGGCGGACTTCATAAGCGGCAATTTTCATTTTTATATTCCTCTTTTCGGTAATGCGCAAGCGGTTTGCAACGTCTGCTTTTGCGCGTTGAAGTGCTTACACCACAGCGCTTTAGTGCAAATTTTCGTGTGTTAGTGTGTTACTATGTGATTATTATATATGCTGCGGTTTTTCACGTCAAGAGGGGAAAATGTTTAGAATACAGGTTGTATCTGAGCGGATTTTGTGCTAAAATGACTGTGAAATGAAACGAATGAAATCAGGTGCTTTATATGACGGACTGGGAAATGAAAGTGCATAATTTTATGTGCCTCAATAAATTCGTGAAAAAAGGAGAGATCGTATTTACGGGCTCCTCGCTGTGCGAGCTGTTCCCGATCAACGAGATGCTGCAAAACGCGGAGCCGCGCATCCGCGTGTACAACCGCGGCATCGGCGGCGACGTGACGGACGGACTTTTGGAGCGCATGGATGAATCGATTTTTGACCTCGAGCCGAAAAAGGTGTTCATCAACATCGGCACAAATGACATCAGCCGCCCGGAATACAAGCGCGAGCGCCTGATGAGCCAGTACAGAAAAATTTTGATGCAAATTCAGGCGCGTCTGCCCGAGACGAAAATTTACGTGATGAGCTATTACCCCGTGAACCGCGAGCTGCCCGGCGCAGACCCGGAAGCGGTGAAGGCACAGTTCGGCGCGCGCACGAATGCGGAGCTGAAAAAAGTGAACGCCGAAGTGAAAAAAATGGCAGAGGAGCTCGGCTGCACATACATCAATGTGTTCGACTGTCTGCTGGATGAAAAGGGCAATTTGAAAGCGGAATACACCATTGAGGGTATGCACATGTACGCAAACGGCTACGCGGTGGTGCTCGAAAAGCTGATGCCGTATCTGCTGGAAGAATGAACCCTTTAGAGGAGGTTATTTTGTATGATCAACGGTATTGAAAAGAAGAACATTTCCGTAAAAGAACTGAAAAAAGACGGGCGGTACTTAAACGCCGCGCTGTACACGCCGAAGACGGAGCCCGGCAAAACGTACCCGCTGGTTCTGTTTTTGCACGGTGCGGGCGAGCGCGGGGACGATTTAAATTTGGTGCTCGATTTCACGCCGGGCGCGGACACATTTATGACGGACGCGTGGCAGGTGGAGCACCCGTGCTTTGTCCTCGCGCCGCAGTGCCCGGAAAACCAGTGCTGGGTGCCGTATGTTGATTTACTGGCGCAATCGCTGCTGGAGATGGCGGCGCAGTACCCGGTGGACATCTGCCGCTTGTACGTGACGGGTGTTTCCATGGGCGGCGCGGGCACGTGGGAGCTGCTCACGCGCTACCCGCATAAGATCGCGGCGGCCATGCCGATTTGCGGCTATGCGGAGCCGTTTAAGCTGCGCGCGGCAAAAGATGTGCCAGTGTGGGCGTTCCATGCCGAAGACGACCCCGTGGTGCCGGTGACGGGCTATTACCACTCGCCGCACGGCGCGGTGGGTGTGGGCTCGCGTATGGCGATGTCCTCGCTGCGCTCCTCCGGCAACCGTGACGCGCACTATACGGAGTATCCCGCGGGCGAAATGGAAAACGTGTACCACACGCACCCGCACGGTTCTTGGACGGCGGCGTACCAAAACAAAGAAGCGCTGGAGTGGATGTTCGGCAAAACGCGCTTTGACCGCTATGAAATCGAGTTCATCTGCCCGGGCGTGTTCTATATGGAGGACTACAACAACGACTCCATGTACCTGGTGGAGGGCAAAGAAAAGGCGCTGCTTATCGATACCGGCCTTGGCGGCGGCAACGTGAAAAAAATGGCGGAGAGCCTGACATCCCTGCCCGTGGAGCTTGCCGTGACGCACGCGCATATTGACCATCTCCTGAGCGGCGATGTGTTCGAAAAATACTACATGAGCAAAAAAGACGTGCCGCTGCTGCCGCGTTTAAACGACGGTACGGGCAAGAATTTTACGGAAAAGGACGTTATCGACATCAAAGACGGCGACGTCATCGACCTTGGCGGCGGTGTGAAAATTGAAGTTGCCGAGGTGGAGGGGCACACGCCGGGCAGCGTCGTGTTCATCGACCGCGCGCATAAGTGCTTGTTTACCGGAGACGCATTCGGCCTTTGGATGCAGGTGCCGCTTGCACGACCGATTTCGGAGTATAAAGCCGCGGTGCTGCGTCTGAAAGAAAAATTGCAGAAGCCCGGCTATACGGAGCTTGCGTTCCTCGGCGGCCACAGGCGGCAGGAGGGCGGCGAGGATCCGCAGGACAAATATGTGCCGAACAGCTATGAGAAGATTGACGACATGCTGACGCTGTGCGACCTCATTTTGGAAAAGAAAATCGAAGCGAAGCCGTTCCCGATGAATTTCGGCGAGCCGGCATTTATCTCCACCTATAAAACCGCGTACATGGTGTTTATGGAATCGGTAAGAAAATAAAAGAATAGACAAAGCCGCGCCCTCGGGAGTTTTCTGGGGGCGCGGCTTTGCTTTAAGGGAGCGTAACGATTGACTCGTAGAAATCGGTTTATAGAAGGTTATTCAAAAATCTCTTTATAGACGAGCTTTTTGAATAGGACGACGGCGAGGATGGCGCTGAGAAAATCGGCGACGGCCTGCGAGAACAGCACGCCCGTGCAGCCGAAAAGATTGGCCGCGACGAACAGCACCACCATAAACACGATGCCCTGACGGCTGACGGAGAGGATGGATGAGCCCACCGCCTTGCCGGTCGCCTGAAAAAGGATCGTCATAAGCAGCACGACGCCGACGAACACCATGGAGACAACCTGCAGGCGCAGCATCAAAGCGCCGTCTGCGATGATGGTTTCGTTATCCATGAAAATGCGCATAAAGGGCTTGGCTAAAATGAACACGACCGCCGAAAGTGCGAGCGCGAGGCCGCTGATGAATTTCAGACAGAAGTGGAAGAGCTTGCCGAAGCGCTGTTTGTCGCCTGCGCCGTAGTAATAGCCGAAAAGCGGCTGCCCGCCGAACGAGAAGCCCGTGAGCAGGAGCAGGACAATCATGCTGACCTTGAGCGCGATGCCCATGGCGGCGATCTTCTCGTTGCCGTAGGGCAGAAGAAACTGGTTGACGAGTACGGCGCTGACGCTGGACATGATGTTGACGACCGCGGCCGGGATGCCGATTGCGAAAATATCCTTGACATGGTCGGCGGGGATTCTGGTTTCTTGGATGTCGAGCGTTAAGACCTTGCTCTTTTTCGCGACGACGACCGCGAAGTATACGTCCGAGAAAATGTAACCGATGACGCTTGCCATCGCTGCGCCGCCGGCATTCAGACCGAGCACGAAAATGAAAATGGGGTCTAAAAGGATATTGACGATCGCGCCGCCCATGGTGCCGATCATAGATTCCTTTGACATGCCCTCCGAGCGCAGGAGATTTGAGTGGATGAACGAGAGCACCAGTGCCGGTGCGCCGATTGCGAGCCACGTATAGTAATCGCGCGCGAAGTTAAACGTTTCTTCATTTGCGCCGATGACGTAGAGCAGCGGCGTGCAGAAAAGAAGCATGATAAAGCCCATCAGAACGCCAATCAGAATCGCGCCCCAAAAGCAGAACGCGCTTACGCGCCGCGTGGCAGTTGTATCGTTTTTGCCGAGCAGACGCGAAATGAGAGAGCTGCCGCCCTGCCCGAAAATGTTGCCGAGTGCCATCAGCGTTGTGAAAAGCGGCGCGCACAGAGAAACGCCCGCAACAATGTTCGTGTTCTGCGTCTGCGCCACAAAGAAGGTATCCGCAAGATTGTAGATCAGCGAGACGGTCATGCTGAGCACCAGCGGCAGGGATAACTTCATGTACGCTTTAGAGACCTTTTTCTCCTCAAAAATTGCGTTTTCCATAGTTCACCTCAAGTAATTTCTGTTCTTATTATAAAGCGCCGCCTTGACAATTATTGTGCCACATGGCACAATAAAATAAAAATGAGGTGATTTTTTTGCGGCGTATTCGAGATAAAAAACAGGTGGAGTATTGGCTTCAAAAAGGGCATATCCGCGAGAATTTTGATACGGAGAATCTGCCGTTTTCCGTCTGCCGATTTGAAAAGGGCGAGTATCTGACGAGGCAGGGCGGGCGGCTTGCGGAGCTTTTGTTCCTCATCGAGGGTGAGGTGCAGATCTACGGCATACGCGAGGACGGCAGTGTGACACCTGTGAACCGCCACGAAGCGCCGGCGCTGCTCGGCGACGCGGAATTTGTGATGGGCGGCGCTTCGAGCTTATTTACCGAGGCGCGAACAACGGTTATTTGCGCCGCACTGCCGATGGAGCCGTACCGCGCAGAACTCGACAGGGACGTGAAGTTCCTGCACCTTTTGCTGCGCTCGTATGCGGGGAAATTTCACACGATGGCAACGCTGGAGGCTTCCGCCAAAACGATTGAGGAGCGCGTGCTGCTCTACATGCGGCATGTGTGTCCGAACGGGGAGATCAGCGGCATAGAGACTGCCCTTTTGCAGCTAAGGTGCAGCCGAAGACAGCTGCAAAGGGTTTTGAAAAAGCTGTGCGAGGAGAATACGGTGGAGAAGGTTGGGAAGGGAAAGTATAGGCTGAAATAAACAACCGCGCCCTCGGGAGTTTTCCGGGAGCGCGGTTTTGTTTATAAAAAATCCGCACGGCCTGAGCGTTTAACAGGGGCCGGTGCGGATTTACTCGTAATTGGATGGATTGGTTTAAAACCGGATCATTGCAAATATGGATGCGCCGACGACGGTTAAAAGGCCGCACACGGCGATGGAGAGACCGCTCATGGCTTCTTCAATCTCGCCGAACTCACGCGCACGGGAGGTGCCCATGGCGTGCGCACCGGTGCCGCAGGACACGCCGATGGCGACCGGGTGCTTGATGCGGAACAGCTTGAAGACGGCCGCCGCGACGTTGCCGAAGAGACCCGTCACGATGATGGACGCGACGGTGACGGACACCATGCCGCCGAGCTCTTCCGAAAGACCCATGCCGATGGCGGTGGTGATGGACTTCGGCAGCAGTGTGACGTACTGGGTGTGGTCAAGCCCGAATGCCATGCTCAAAACAAGTACGCCGCCGAGGCACGCGAACATGCCGGCCAAAATGCCGCCGATGATGGCGACCGGGTACTTTTTGAGGTACACGAGCTTTTCATACAACGGGATGGCAAGGCAAACGGTGGTGGGGGTGAGCATGTTCTGGAAGAAAATGGCACCCGTGCCGTCGTATGTGCCGTCGGCTTTCGGCTTGCCATACAGGTAGACGTTGTAATCGATGCCGCTGACGAGCATGAAGATGATGAGAATCACGCAGGAGACGAGCAGCGGGTTCAAAATGGACGCCTTAAAGCGCTTTTGAATGGCGCAGGCAAGCACATAGGCGACGCCGGTGATGAAGATGCCGAAAAACGAGGTGTTCGACGCAATATCATTTAACATCGGTTTGTTCCTCCTTTTCGCATGCTTCAAGCGCTTCTGCGCGCTCTTCCTTTTCTTCTTTGGTCTGTAAACGGATGAGTCCCTGTGTGGTCAGGCCGGAGACCGCCATGGTGAGGACGGTAGTCGCGAGGGAGATGACAACGATGGGAATGAGAATGTCTTTGTAGCTGTCATAGCTCGTAATGAGACCGACAGTGGGACCGACGAACATGACGGGCATGAGGCCGATGAGCCAATCGGCCGTGGCTTTTACGTGGTCAAGCTTTATGATATGTGTGACGAGCAGGAGCAGCATGAGCAAAAGACCGTAGATGCTGCTCGGCACGGGCAGGGGAATGAGGTAGTGCAGCAGTTCACCGATAAACGAGACCGTTGCGATCAGGGAAATTTCGGAAAAGTGCTTCACGCGGTGACGGCCTCCTTTGCTTTTTTCTTTTCGGAAACAGGCTCGGCTTCTTCAGGCAGCGGCTTTGCGGCGAACATGCTGGCAACGATAGGCCCGATGATCTGGTGGACGACCGTTGCGATGACGCAGGGCAGGATGGCCATGGTATCCGGGAACGCGGTCTTTGCGAGCGTGCAGGAAAGGCCGGAGTTCTGCAGACCAACCTCAAGCGACAGCGTGCGGACCTTCTTTTCGTTAAAGCGGAACACCTTGGCGGTGACGTAGCCCGCGAGCAGACCGAGCACATGGTGTAGCGCAACGGCGAGCACGGTAACGAGCACGACGGTGACGCCGTGGGTTGTGAACTGGTCTCGGTTTGGGCCGACGCACAGACCTTCCACGAGGATGATGCAGGCGGTGGAAGCCTTGACAAGGAAATCTTTAAGGCCGTTTACGCGGTCGCCGAGCGCGGTGTGTACCGCGATACCGAGGAGGATCGGCAGCAGGACGACGAGCACGATGCTGATGAACATGTTCCAGAAGTTGACGTCAATCCACTGACCGGCGAGCATGAGCGTGAGAGACGGGGTGAGCACCGGCGCAAGCAATGTGGTGCACATGGTGATGGTGATGGAGAGCGCCACGTCACCCTTCGCAAGGAACGTCATGACGTTTGACGCGGTGCCGCCGGGCACGCAGCCGAGCAGAACGAGGCCGACGGCAATCTGTGCGCGGACGGTGGGGTCACCCACACCCGTGAGGGACAGCAGCGATGCGACAAGCCAGCCGAAGCCTGCCATGAAGACGTACTGGCTGCAAATGCCGATAAGCACATCGGTCGGCTTTTTGAAGATGTACTTGAAGTCGTCGGCTTTAAGCGTCATGCCCATGCCGAACATGATGACGCACAGGAGCATGTTGACAAAGCCGAAGCTCGGGAAGTTTTCTTTCAGGAACGGGATGCCGGAAAGGTCAATCGAGATGTTCTGGCCCATCCACACAAACGGCTGCGGAACAAGCAGGGAGAAGACGACCATGGGAACCGTCAGACACAAGAGCACATTTTTGGAGAAGAATGTTTTGAATTTCTGTAATGCGGACATTGGAAATTACCCCTTTTTGAGCGTAAAACAGGCGGCAGAGACGAACTCGTGCCGCCCTGTTTCGTTTTTTCTTACCTTTTATAGGATTCTTAAATCATTTCTTTGCAGCTTTGAAAGCACGACCCTTGGCGTTTTCGCGGCGCATGGACTCGAGGAAGTTCTCACGCGTAACGCCCTGCGGCATGTGCGCCCACTCGGTCGTCTGCATGAATTTATCCGCCATTTTGTCGAACTCGGATTCCTGAATTTCCACGTCGTCGAAGCAGACCGGCAGGCCGATGGAATCGTTGAACTGCATCAGACGGTCTTCTTCCTCGAACTGGCCGGCATGCTCTAAGAGGCACAGCACGCCGAGCGAAACGACCTCGCCGTGCAGGTGATGGTGGCCGTGCTCTGTGACGGTGGAGCCGTAATAGACGCAGTGGGCGAGCGTAGAGTTGTAATAATAATCATTTACGGTGGTCATCATGTTGGAGACGATGCCGGTGGAAACGATGATATCGAGCGTGACCTGGTCGAGCGCGAAGGATGCCGTTTTGTTGCGGATGGAAGCGAGCGCCTCTTTGCCGTACTGCACGAGCGGATCGGTGCAGACGCGGCTGACCTGACGGCCCATGAGCGGGGTGTGAGCGAGCGTGTCGTCTTTCGATGAGAAGATGGCTTCACACTCCTTGCTCAGCGCGTCGCCGATGCCGGCCCAAAGGAGCTGCTCCGGGGAATCTGCAATGACGGCGGAGTTGATGAAGCAGTGGTTTGTGAGCTTCGGGTAATAATACTCGCGGAAGGAGCCGTCTGTATTATAGATCACGGAGATGGCGGTGACGGAAGCGCAGTTCGACGCAACGGTCGGGAAGGTAAAGAGCGGCTTATCGAGCTTATCGGCAACATACTTGCCGGTATCGCAGGCGCGGCCGCCGCCCATAGCAAAGATCATGTCGGCTTTCTGCACGAGCGGGTTTGCGATAAGCGCATCGCCGTTTTCGTAGGTGGAATCGCCGCCGTAGGGGAGGAAGCCCAAAAGCTCGACGTCGGAGCCTTCTACGCCTTTAAGCAGCGCCGGCTTTGCTTTTTCCATAGCGGTCTCGCCGCCGAGGACAACAGCCGTTTTGCCGAAGAAGCGCGTGACATACGGCACTTCGTTGTAGCAATCCGGGCCGATGGAATAGCTCGGCAGATGTACGCTGTAATTGACATTGTAGTTTTCCATGATAAACGCTCCTTTGGATCTCCTTTTGAGATCGCTTAAATAAATTGAAATAAGAAAATGAAATAAAAAACGCTTTACTGGAAGTTAGGGTGTGGAACAGTGGAGTAAAGAAGCAGTACCACGCGAAGACAGTGCACAAGATGCGTAAACAGATTTTTCGTCAGGGCGTACAGAAATTCCGCAGGCAGGCTGGCGCCTGTCAAGGGATTTATGTGCGGAATGGCGGAAAATATGCAAGCATATTGTGTGCTGAGCCGTCAGGCGTTCTTTGCGCGGTACTGCTTCAAAATAAAAAAGTCCTGAAAGTCTCTTTAAGACCTTCAGGACGTGTAAATCACGCGGTACCACCTGAATTCAAGGCGTTTGCCCTGCACTTAACGGAATCCAGCAATTCCTTCTTCTGTAACGGGAAGAACCCGTCAGCCTCTACTCGTCCTCTTTGGAAGCTGCCGCTCCGGAGGGATGATCACACGGGGTTGCCTGCGGCGCTTTCACCACCCGCCGCTCGCTTTGAGGAAGATGCCGTGCGCTTGTCTCCATCAACGCTTTGTGACTATTATTTTATACGTCTTCCGGCAAAAAAACAAGCATCATAATTTGAAAGATGTTTAAACCGAAATTGCATTTATTTGTGGATTTCATCAAAAAACACTTTGAATTTACAAGTTGCATCGCTGCTTCCTGCTTATTTGGGGTAGCAGGTATGCAAATTTTCTTCTGCGGCACGGTTTATGCCAAAGGGGCAAAAGGCGACATTTTCATGTACAATAATACAGTTTGGCCCCGAACAGACGCGTTATGCGGCTTTGAACCGAAAAAATTGCGCAGTCTGCACAAAGGCGTTTGCTACAACTAACTTTGTGTTTGACTAAACGCCGAAAATGGGGTTGAGCGCGTCTTTTTGGGGCAAAAAGTGTTGACAAATTTTGAATGGGGCGGTATGATTAGTGACGGTTAGAGCAATCTAACCTATTTTACAGCATTTGGGTTAGCAAAAACTAATTTGTGCAGCCTAACCGTGCCGTTTCGGCGCGGAGAATTTTCAGGAAAGAGGGAAAAACTGTGATGCCGTTGTCATTTGCCACAGAGGGCGAAGAAAACATCATCAAGCAGGTAGGCGGAAAAGCGGAAGTCCGTGCTCACCTCGAAAACCTCGGCTTTGTAGCCGGCGCCGCCGTGAAGGTCATCACCTCCATGGGCGGAAATATCATTGTTAACATTAAGGACTCTCGTGTAGCAATCAGCCGCGAGATGGCCGCTAAGATCATGATATAAGGAGGAAGAACCAATGAAGACACTGAAAGAAGTCAAGATCGGCGAGACCTGCAAGGTTGTTCGTCTGCATGGCGAGGGTGCCGTAAAGCGCCGCATCATGGACATGGGCATCACGAAGGGCGTGGACGTTTTCGTCCGCAAGGTTGCGCCGCTCGGCGACCCGGTGGAAGTAACGGTTCGCGGCTATGAGCTTTCCTTGCGCAAAGCGGATGCCGAGATGATCGAGGTCGAGTAAGGCACCACCAAACAGGGCACGCCTGACGGCTTGGTACTCGATCTGCTTGCATATTTTCCGCCATGCCGGACGTAAATCCCTTGACAGGCGTCAGCCTGTCTGCGGGCTTTCCGTACAGCCTGACGAAAAATCTGACGGCGCATCTCGCGCACCTACTTTACAAAAATCTGCCTTTGGTAGTAATTCACTTGTTGACTGAATCTTAACGATATGGAGGCCGGGCATGGCTGATTATTCCCCGATGATGAAACAGTACTTTGAAGTGAAGGAAAAGTACCCGAACACGCTCCTTTTCTTTCGCCTTGGGGACTTTTACGAGATGTTCTTTAACGATGCGAAAATCGCGTCGCGTGAGCTGGAGCTGACGCTGACAGGCCGTGACTGCGGCCAGGAGGAGCGCGCGCCGATGTGCGGCGTGCCGTTCCACAGCGCGGAGACGTATATCGCGCGGCTTGTGGCAAAGGGCTACAAGGTTGCCATCTGCGAGCAGATGGAAGACCCGGCGCTTGCAAAGGGCATCGTAAAGCGCAGCGTTATCCGCGTCATCACGCCCGGCACCGTTATGGAAAGCAGCATGCTCGACGAGGCGAAGAACAACTACATCGCTTCCGCGTATTATCAGGGCGATAAGGTGGGCATCTGCTTTGCGGATATTTCAACGGGCGAGCTGGAGGCGACGACGTTGACGGCGGAGAAGGGCGAGACGCTCTCCCGCGCGGTCATCGACGCGCTGTCGCGATTTACGCCGCGCGAAATCCTCATCAACCCGGATTTTACCGATTTGACGGACGTGGCGAAATTCGTTTCCGATAAGCTTTCGGCGTCACTCGAGTGCATGGATTTTGCGGTTTACGAACCGCTGCACGCGGAAGAAACGGTGAAGGCGCAGTTTCACCCCGAGGTTTTGGAACGCTCCGACGTTTTGAATTTCCCGGAGATCACGGCGGCGCTGAGCGCTTTGCTCGAGTATCTCAGCCGCACACAAATCACGGGTTTGGAGCGCATGGAGGAAATTCGCATATATTCGCAGGCGAAGACGATGCGGCTTGATTTAAACACGCGCCGAAACCTTGAATTACTCGAGACGATGCGCAGCAAGGAGCGCCGCGGTTCGCTTTTGTGGGTGCTTGACAAGACCAAAACGGCGATGGGCAAGCGGCTTATCCGCACATGGCTCGAGCAGCCGCTTTTGAGCCCGGCGGGCATTACGCTGCGGCAAAACGCGGTGGAGGAGCTGTTTGAGAACCGCCCGCTTTTAGACGATGTGACCGAGGCGCTGACGGGCATTTTTGACCTGGAGCGCATTATGACGCGCGTGGTGTACGGTTCTGTAAACGGCAAAGACCTGCGTGCGCTGTGGTCGGCGCTGACGCGCTTGCCGCAGCTGAAAGCGCTTTCTGCGACGTTTAAAGCGACGATGCTGCGCGACATCGACAGCCGCATGGATGTGCTCTCCGATATTTGCGAACTCATCGACCGCGCCGTTGTGGAGGAGCCGCCGCACACGATCCGTGAGGGCGGCATTATCCGCGAGGGCTTCAACGCGGAGCTTGACGAAGTGAAAAGTGACATGACGAACGGCAAGCAGCTCATCGCCGAGCTGGAGGCGCGCGAGCGCGAAGCGACGGGCATTCCGAAACTGCGCGTGGGGTATAACCGCGTGTTCGGGTATTACCTTGAAGTCTCGAACGCGTTTAAGGACAAGACGCCGGAGCACTACGTGCGCAAGCAGACGCTTGCAAACGGCGAGCGGTACATCACGCAGGAATTAAAGGAGCTTGAAAACCGCATCTTAGGTGCGCACGACCGTTCTATTGCACTTGAGGGCAAGCTGTTTGAAGAAGTGCGCAGGACGATTGCGGAGCAGCTGACCCGCGTGCAGGAGACGGCGAAGGCGATTGCGGAGCTGGATGTTTTGGCATCGTTTGCGGCGGTATCTGTGCGGAACGACTACACGCGCCCGACCATTACGGCGAACGGCAGGCTGTATTTAAAGGACAGCCGTCACCCGGTGGTGGAGGCGCTGCTGACGGGCAGCGCGCCGTTTGTGCCGAACGACCTTGAGATGGACCCGAACCAGAACCGTGTGTCTATCATTACGGGCCCGAACATGGCGGGTAAATCTACATATATGCGGCAGGTGGCGGTCATTGTCATCATGGCGCAGATCGGCTGCTTTGTGCCGGCGAGCGCGGCGGAGATCGGCATTGTGGACGGCATCTACACGCGCGTGGGCGCTTCTGACGACCTTGCGGCGGGGCAGTCCACGTTCATGGTGGAAATGGCCGAGGTGGCGGAAATTTTGAAGAGCGCCACGAAGGACAGCTTGCTGATTTTAGATGAGATCGGCCGCGGCACCTCGACGTTTGACGGCATGAGCATTGCGCGGGCGGTCATCGAATACGTACACGACAAAAAGCTGTGCGGTGCGAAGACGCTGTTTGCGACGCATTACCACGAGCTGACGGAGCTGGAAGACCTTTTGCCCGGTGTGCAGAACTTCAGTATTGCGGTGAAAAAGCGCGGGGACGACATCACGTTCCTGCGGCGTATCGTGCGCGGCGGCGCGGACGACAGCTTCGGTATTGAGGTCGCGAAGCTCGCGGGCGTGCCGGACAAGGTGGTGCGGCGTGCGAAAGAGGTGTTAAAGAGCCTTGAAAGCGGCGAGATGGTGAAAAAACCGAAAAACGCAGTGAAAGTGCAGCAGGAGGAACCGATACAGCTGACGATGCTGACAAAGGACACGGAGGTTTTAAACCGCCTGAAAAGCCTGGACGTCAACACGCTGACGCCAATCGAATCCATGAACATTTTGTTTGAACTTGCAAATATGCTGAAATAAATTTAACGCGAAAGGAAGGTGCAGAAAATGCCGAAAATTCACGTTTTGGAAAAGCAGGTCGCGGAGCTGATCGCTGCCGGTGAGGTGGTGGAGCGCCCGTCTTCCGTCATTAAGGAGCTTGTGGAAAATTCCATTGACTCCGGCGCGTCGATTGTCACGGTGGAAATTCGCCGCGGCGGCGTGACGTATATCCGTGTGACGGACAATGGCTGCGGCATTGCGCGCGAGGACGTGGCGACGGCATTTCTGCGCCATGCAACGAGCAAGGTGCGCGAAAAGGACGACTTAGACGCGATTTTGACGCTCGGCTTCCGCGGTGAGGCGCTGGCGTCCATTTCGGCTGTGTCGCGCGTTGACCTCATCACGCGCACGGCGGACAGTTCAATCGGCACGCACTATTCCTCCGAGGGCGGCAGCAACGTGGAGATCGAAGACGCGGGCTGCCCACTTGGCACGACCATTACGGCGCGCGACCTGTTTTTTAACGTGCCGGCGCGTATGAAGTTTCTGAAGAAAGACACCGCAGAGGGCAACTCCGTGGCGGGACTGATGGACAAAATTGCGCTTTCGCATCCGGAGATCTCGTTCCGCCTCATTCGCGAGGGCAAGGAAGTGCTGCACACGCCGGGCGACGGCAAGCTGAACTCGGCGATTTATGCGGTGTTCGGCAAGGAGTTTTCCGGCGCTTTGCTGCCGGTGGATTATACCTTGGGCGGCATTCGCGTGCACGGGTATATCTCGTCGCCGATTGCGAGCCGACCGAACCGCAGCATGCAGAATTTCTTCATCAACGGGCGTTTTGTGCGCAGCCGCACGGCGTGTGTGGCGCTGGAGGAAGCGTACAAGGGCGCGATTATGGTGGGTAAATTCCCGGCGTGCGTGCTGCACATCGAGCTGCCGTCATCGGTCGTCGACGTGAACGTGCATCCGGCGAAGCTGGAGGTGCGCTTTGTGAACGAGCGTCCGGTGTTTGATGCGGTGTACCACGGGGTGAAATCCGCCGTGACGGCGAGCCGCGATATGAAGTCCGTTGACCTTGCGCAGCACGCAAGGCGGCCCGTCGACCCGTATAAGCCGGATGTGGTCGTAAAGCCGCAGCAGATGGTGCTGAATCAGCCGCCGAAAACGGAGACGGTGAAGCCGATGTCTGCGCCGGTCGTGAAGTCTGCGCCCGTTATCAGCACGAGCAAAAAAGAGGCGGAAGCGCTGTATGAGCCGCCCGTCGATATGCCGCCGATGCCGCATACGTTCTCGGACAGCGCAGAGCGGGAGGAAAAGCCGCAGCTTGAAAGTGTTCGTACGTCGATCGAGCGCGTTTTGGGAGGCGGCCCCCCAGCCGGTGACAAAGCCGGAAGTGATAACGGAAGAACCGCCCTTACCGCAGCCGCCCGAGACGGAGCCCGTGCCGCCGGCGTGGGAGGAAACACCCGTGCAGACGGAAGCGGTGCAGGAAAATCCGGAAAGCAACGCACAGCCGGCAACATGCATTGTGCCGGAGACAGAGCGTGATTTGTCCCGCACGGCGCATAAGGTGATCGGCGAGGTGTTTGACACGTATATCATCCTTGAATATGACGCGCAGACGCTGATGTTTATCGACAAGCACGCGGCGCACGAGCGCTTGCTGTACGAAAAGCTCAAACGGCGCGAAGAAGCTGCTATGGCGCAGACGCTGCTTGTGCCCGTGACGGTGACGATGGACAAAAACGAGTACACGGCGGTTTTGCAGAATTTGAGTGTTTTTGAGCAGGCGGGCTTTGACGTGGAGGATTTCGGCAGCGGTACCGTTTTGGTGCGCAGCGCGCCGCTTAATTTGAACGGTGCGGACATCAAGGATTCCGTGCTCGAAATGGCGGGATACCTTGAAGAAAACAAGACCGACGCGACGACGGAGCACATGGACTGGCTGTACCACAACATTGCGTGCCGCGCAGCCATTAAGGGTGGGAACGCCTCGAAAAAAGAGGAGCTCATTGCACTTGCGGAGGAGCTGGAAGCGAACCCCGATGTGCGCTACTGCCCGCACGGCAGGCCGATCTACGTGATGCTGAAAAAGCGAACGCTGGAAAAAGAATTCGGCAGAGTTTAACGGTTTGCTCACAAACACGGGCGAAAGTTGTGCTATTATAAAGTTATGTAAACAAAAGGAGGCGCCGGAATGACGGAAGTACAAGAGAAAATCAAGGTATTCGCGGTGTGCGGGCCGACGGCCTCCGGCAAGACCTCGCTTTCCGTAACGCTTGCGAAAAAGCTCCATGCGGAGGTGGTTTCGTGTGACTCGATGCAGATTTATAGGGGCATGGAGATCGGCACGGCAAAGCCGACCGCGGACGAGATGCAGGGTGTGCCGCACCACCTGATGGGTTTTCAGGATCCCGCGGAGCCGTTCAGCGTGAGCGACTATGTGGCGCTTGCGGGAAAGGTGATCGAAGACATACATGCGCGTGGCAAAAACGTGTTGCTTGTCGGTGGCACGGGCTTATATGCGCGCTCGCTTTTAAAGGCGGTGCCGTTTACGGAAAACAGCCGTGACGATGAAATCCGCGGTAATTTGGAAGCGGAATTTGCGGCAGACGGCATTGAACCGCTTTATGCGCGGCTAAAAGAGCTTGACCCCGAGGGGGCCGAGGGTATCCATCCGAATAATACGCGTAGGGTCATCCGCGCGCTTGAATACTGCATGGTGACGGGCGAGCCGTTCTCGAAGCAGGCGAAGGACTCGAAAGCGGTGGAATCGCCGTATGACGGGAAAATGTTGGTGCTGTCTTTCAGAGACCGCGAGACGCTTTACGGGCGTATCAACCTGCGCGTGGAGCAGATGTTTGCAGACGGCCTATTAAAAGAAGCCGAGGATTATTTTAAGCGGTATGGCACGCCGGGGCAGACCTCCGTACAGGCCATCGGCTACAAGGAGCTGTTCCCGTATTTTGAGGGGCAGTGCTCCTTAGACGAAGCAAAGGAAAATATAAAAAGGGAAACACGGCGCTATGCCAAGCGCCAATTGACGTGGTTCCGCCGGGAGGAAGATGCCGTGTGGCTTTTTGCGGATGATTTTGATGCCCCGGCAGACCTGATAAGCGCGGCAGAGGACATAGCCCGCGCGCATTTTGAAGACTGAAAGGAAGCCCCGCTATGGGAAGCAACACATTATTTCGTAAAATCAGTTCGATCGCCGTGGCGATTTTGCTTTTGATATATGTAGGCTACCAGATTTACAGAAGCCAATACACCGGATTTAAAACGGAAACGGCCATGTACGCCGACCTTTCCGCATCCATCGACACCACGGGCTTTATTATCCGCAATGAGGAGCTTGTGTACTCGCGGTACGACGGCGTTTTGAACTACACGCTCGACGACGGAGAGAAAACGGCGTTCGGCGGCACGGTAGCAGAGCTGTACCCCGCGGAAGAGGACGCCGCCGCACACAACCGCATGCTGCGCATCGACGAGGAGCTTACGCGTCTAGCCGTGCTGGAGAACCCCACAGAGGTTGCGTCCTCGAACCCGAAGAACATCGGCAGCCAGATCAATAAAACGGTCACAGGGCTGCTTTCCGATTTGAAATCCGGTGCGTTTTCGTCGATCTCGAACGATAAAAACGACCTGTACCTCTTGATGGGCCAAAAGCAGATCGTGACGGGCGCGGAGGATTCCGCGAGCTATGTGGCGCACATTGAGAATTTGAAATCGGAGCGTGCAACGCTGGAGACGACGACCTCTTCAAGCACCGGCACGGTAACGTCGCCGGCTTCCGGTTATTTTATCCATACGGTGGACGGCTACGAAAACGCGGTGGACACCGACGATGTGGAGCAGCTGACCGTAAGCGATGTGCGTGCGCTGGAAGAAGGCGAAGCGGGCAGCAATGCGGACAGCACGGTCATCGGCAAGGTGGCAAAGGAATTCAACTGGTACATTGCGTGCATCATCGATGAAAACGACCTTGTGCGGCTTGACCGCACGACGAATGTGAAGGTGGAGATGCCGTTTGCGACGGCGGAGACAATCCCGGCCGAGGTCGTGAAGATCAATAGGGACGAAGCAAGCGGGGACGCAGTGGTCATTTTGAAGTGCTCTTACATGAACACAGACCTTGCCGCCGCGCGCAAAGAGCCGCTGCGCATCGATTTACAGTCGTATGCCGGTGTGCTCGTGAACGAAAAGGCCATCCACTTTGCGGATGTGACCGTGACGGATACGGACACGGACGGCAATGTGACGGAGCATGTGGAACAGAACGTGAAGGGTGTTTACATCAAGTCCGGCAGCCGCGTGCGCTTTGTACAGGTATTCTCCGATGCGACGATCGACGGCTATGCCGTGTGCAAGCTGAACCTTTCCTCCTCGGAAAAAGAGCAGCTCGTCACCTCGAGAACGATACAGCTTTACGATGAAGTCATTGTGGAAGGGACGGATCTTTATGACGGAAAAATGCTTTGAGGAGCGTTTTAGGGACGTAGAGGAAAACTATAAGGCCATCACGAACCGCATTGCGGAGGCAGCGGTGCGCTCCGGCAGAAAGCCCGAGGACATCACGTTTCTTGCGGCGACGAAGACCGTGCCGGCGGAGGTCATCAACCACGCCATCGGCTGCGGCCTGCGCTTCATCGGCGAAAACCGCGTGCAGGAATTCATGGACAAATATGAAAAGATCGATTGGGACAAGGGCGTTTCCGGCCAGATCATCGGGCGCTTGCAGACGAACAAGGTGAAATATATCATCGATAAGGTCGACTGCATCCAGTCGGTAGATTCCGTAAAGCTTGCAAAGGAAATTTCCCGCCTTGCGGAGAAAATAGGCCGCAAAATGCCGGTGCTCATTGAAGTGAATATCGGCGGGGGAGAAAGCAAGGGCGGCATTGAAAAAGCTGCGCTGCCCGAGTTATTGGAAGAAATTGCCGTGCTGCCGGGCATTCAGGTGAACGGATTGATGGCAATTCCACCAATTTGTGCGGAAAAATCCGCGCTATGCAATTATTTTTCCCAAATGCATCAATCTTTTATTGACATCCGCGCCAAAAAAATAGATAATGTATTTATGAATTGCCTTTCGATGGGTATGTCTTCCGATTACGCGGAGGCCATCGAGTGCGGCGCCACTATGGTGCGCATCGGCTCTTCGCTTTTCGGCCCGCGCGACTACACGCGCTGACCGACCCTGTTATGCAGAAAATGGAGGTATAATATATGGCAGGCATTGTAGAGAAGCTTCAGAAAATGTGGAACCCGCCCGATGACGAGTATGATGAATACTACGAGGACGAGGCCACGGAGCCCACGGCAGACAGCCGCGAGGAGCAGCCTTCCGCACGCCGTTCGTTCTCCTCTTCAAGCTCGAACCGCGTTGTGAACATTAACCACGCGCGCGCAGGCGCACAGGTGGTTGTGTTTAAGCCGAACTCTTTCCGTGACGACACAAATAGCATTGCGGATGAGATCAACCAGGGCCATACGGTCGTTGTGAATTTTGAAGAGACGAACGCGGGCGAGGCGCGCTATATTCTGGCGTTCCTCAGCGGCGCTTCTTACGCGAACCACGGCGAGGTGAGACCCATCGCCGCGAAGACGTATATTTTCACGCCTGCGGGCGTGAGTCTGAGCGGTGCGGAAATTCGCGATGATCTTGCACAGAACGGCGTAACGTTCTGATATGGCCGCACAGGAAGACAAGCTTTTTGAAGCAAAAATAGAGGATTGTCTGCGCCTTGGCGAAAAAAGACCGGCGTTCTTGGGCTTTTTGGATCTTTCCGAGCGCGCGTATGCAGAAGAATATTTGCGCCGTGTACATGCGGAAAATTACCGATTTTTCGGTGGCTTTCCCGAAGCGGAGCGAACGGTTTTGGGCGTGTTTCCGGATTATATGGAGCCCTTGGATGAGGAGTTCCCGGTGACGGGGCTCACGGTGAAGTTTCGCCGGCAGGATGCGCTTTCACACCGCGATTTTATGGGCTCATTTCTGGCACAGGGCGTGGTGCGTGCATCGCTCGGCGATATTCTGGCCGAAGAAGGGCGCGCCGTGTTGTTTGTGAAAACAGAGCTTGCGCCGCACTTTCTTTCGCAGATCGATAAGATCGGTCGGGTGGGGGTGCAGATTACAAAGGGCTTTACAGATCCGCTGCCGCAGGCGCACAGCTTTCAGCCGATGGGCGGCGTGGTCGCTTCGGAACGCTTAGACTGCTTGGTTGCCTTTTTGGCGGGCACCGGCAGGGAAAAAGCCGCGCAGATGGTGCACGCGGGTTTGGTTTCCGTCAACCATAGGGAGGCGGATTCCGTTTCGCACCGTGTAAATGAAGGAGACATCATCTCCATACGCCGCTACGGGCGATTTATTGTTGATATGCTCGGCCCGGTCACGAAAAAGGGCCGTTTATCTGTGAAATGCAGAAAATACATATAGGAGGCTTACACACATGTTATCGATTAAAGACATCAATGAAGTCAGCTTCAGAAAATCAAATTTTTCCGGTTACAATTCTGATGATGTCGATCAGTTTATTGATGAAGTTTTGGAGACCGTAACGGCGCTCACAAAGGAAAACGCAGAGATTAAAACGCGCAAGACGGATGATTCCGCCGCTGTGCAGCAGTTACAGGCGAAAAACGCCGAGCTGCAGGAGAAGCTTTCTATTTTGGCTGCAAAAATTGAGTCTTACCGTGCAGAGGAAGACGGTATTAAGGACGCAATCCTCAGCGCACAGCGCCTTGGCAATGCTTCCATCCGTGAGGCAAAGGCGAAGGCCGAGAAGATTGTGAACGACGCAAACGCGAAGGCGGACGCTCTTGTAAAAGATGCGAAGGGCCGCTCCGAAACGCTTGTGAAGTCCTATGAAAAGCAGATCGCCGCAAAAGAGAAAGAGCTGGAGAACATGAAGCGCGAGGTGACAAACTTCCGTGCTTCGCTCTACGGCATCTATAAAGAACACCTTGCCGTGATTGAGAAGATTCCGACGTTTGATTTGCCGGAGGAAGAGCAGGAGGAAAAAGCGCCCGCCGAGGAACCGACGCCGGTATACACCGAACCCGAAGTGATTGAGGAGCCGGAAGAAGAAATCCCGGTGCCTGCAGCACAGCAGGTCGAAGAGGAACCCGCACCGGCCCCCGCAGAGCCGAAGCCCGCTCCCGCACCTGTCCCGGAGCCGATCCCCGCACCGGCGCCGGTACAGCCGCAGTCTGTTTACGACAAGGACTCCTACATTAAGGAGCAGTTCAGCGGCATCGGCCTTGATCTGAACGCTTACGCCGACATCCCGGAATCTTTGCAGAAAGAAAAGGAGGCCCTTTTCAGCACGCTGGAGTTCGGCGTTGAAGACGAAGGCGACAAGAAAAAGGGTAAATTTAAGAGAAGATAAAACCAGCAGAAAGGCACGGATCAATATATGGATTACAAAAGCACATTGAACCTCCCCAAGACCGACTTTGCCATGCAGGCCGGCCTACCGAAGCGCGAGCCGGTAATGCTCGAAAAGTGGTATGAAGACAAGGTTTACGAGACCGTTCTCGAAAAGAACGACGGTAAGCCGCTTTATGTTCTGCACGACGGCCCTCCGTATGCAAACGGCGATATCCACCTCGGCACGGCGCTGAATAAGACGCTGAAGGACTTTATCGTTCGCTACAAGAATATGTCCGGCTTTAAGGCACCGTACGTTCCCGGCTGGGATACCCACGGCTTGCCGACCGAGCTGAAGGCCAGAAAGAAAGCGGGCGTTTCGAATTCCACTGCAATCTCCGACATCGAGCTGCGCAAGCTCTGCCGCGAGTTTGCCCTCGGCTACCTTGATGAGCAGCGCAACTCCTTCAAGCGTCTTGGCGGCATCGGTGAATGGGACAACCCGTATGTCACCCTGCGCAAGGAATTTGAAGCAAAGCAGATCGAGATCTTCTCCGAAATGGCGACGAAAGGCCTCATCTATAAGGGCTTAAAGCCGGTTTACTGGTGCCCGGAGTGCGAGACTGCACTGGCGGAAGCCGAGATTGAATACGCAGAGGATCCCTGCCACTCCATCTATGTGAAGTTCCGCGTGACGGACGACAAGGGACTTTTGACCCCGATGGGCGCAGACCTGAGTAAGACCTACTTCGTAATCTGGACGACGACGACCTGGACGCTCCCCGCGAACGTCGCGATTTGCGTCGGCCCGGAATTTGAATATGCACTTGTAAAGTCCGGCGACGAATACTATGTGATGGCAACGGCCCTGACCGAATCTGCCATGCAGGCGGCGGGCAAGACCGATTACGAGATTCTTGGCACCTTAAAGGGCAGCGACCTTGAGTATATGAAGACGGCGCACCCGTTCATCGACCGCACATCTCTCGTCATCGTGGGCGACCACGTTACGTTGGAAAGCGGTACCGGCTGCGTTCACACGGCTCCGGGCCACGGCGTCGAAGACTATGACGTCTGCCACAATCACTATCCCGAAATTCCGATCGTTGTGCCGGTGGACAGCCATGGCAAGATGACCGAGGAAGCGGGCCAGTTTGCAGGCCTGACGACCGAGGAAGCGAACAAGGCGATTGCACAGCACCTTGAGGATACAGGCGCACTGTTCGCTTTACAGAAGATCATCCACCAGTATCCGCACTGCTGGCGCTGCAAGAAGCCGGTTCTGTTCCGTGCGACCGAGCAGTGGTTCTGCTCCGTGGACGCTATCAAGGATCAGGCTATTGAAGCCATCAAGGGCGTAAAGTGGATCCCGGGCTGGGGCGAAGACCGCATTTCCTCCATGGTCCGTGACCGCAACGACTGGTGTATCTCCCGTCAGCGCCGCTGGGGTGTGCCGATTCCGATTTTCTACTGCAAGGACTGCGGCGAGCCGCTCATCGAGAAGGACGCGATGCACGCAGTTTCCGAGCTGTTCCGCGCAGAGGGCTCCGATGCTTGGTACATCAAGGAAGCGGAAGAAATTCTGCCCGCAGGCACAAAGTGCAAGAAGTGCGGCTGCACCTCCTTTACAAAAGAGCGCGACATCATGGACGTTTGGTTTGATTCCGGCGTGACCCATGCTGCCGTTTGCGATACACGCGATTATCTCCATTGGCCGGCTGACCTGTACCTTGAGGGTGCAGACCAGTACCGCGGCTGGTTCCAGTCTTCGCTGCTCACGTCCATTGCTTGGCGCGGCAAAGCGCCGTACAAGGCTGTCGTCACACACGGCTGGGTCGTGGACGGTCAGGGCAGAAAGATGAGTAAGTCCCTCGGCAACGGCATTCTGCCGCAGGAGATTGTGGATAAGTACGGCGCAGATATCCTGCGTCTGTGGGTCGCTTCTTCCGACTACCATGCCGATATCCGCATCTCCCCGGAAATCCTCAAACAGCTTTCTGACGCATACAGAAAGATCCGCAACACAGCACGCTATATGCTCGGCAACCTTTCCGATTTTAATCCGGATACCGACAGTGTAGAGGTCTCTGAGATGCTTTCCATCGATAAGTGGGCGCTGAACCGTTTGGATCGGCTGATGGTGAAGGTGCGCGAGGGCTATGAGTCCTTCGAGTTCCACCAGGCTTACCACGCCATCCATAACTTCTGCGTTGTGGATATGTCGAACTTCTATCTCGACGTCATCAAGGATCGTCTGTACACCGAGAAGAAGGACTCCGCTGCACGCCGCGCCGCGCAGACTGCGATGTATATCATCCTCGATGCGATGACCCGTCTGGTCGCGCCGATCTTGGCGTTCACCTCCGACGAAATCTGGCAGAGCATGCCGCACGCTTCCGATTGCGATGCACGCCACGTTGTTTACAACGAGATGCCGAAGCCGACGAGCGAAAAGTATGGCATCGACGTGACGGAAGAATTCATCGCACGCTGGGACAGAATCCATGCAATCCGCGATGTTGTGAAGAAGGCGCTTGAAAACGCACGTGCAGAGAAGACGATCGGTGCATCGCTCGATGCAAAGGTCACGCTGTTCTGCACCGGCGAGCTGTATGCGTTCCTTAAGTCTGTGGAAGACGAGCTTGCAACCGTGTTTATCGTATCTCAGGTCGAGATCGTGGACGGCGAGGGCGGCACACTTTCCGACGATGCACTGGGCCTCTCCGTGCAGGTCGATAAGGCAGAAGGCTGCAAGTGCATGCGCTGCTGGACATATTCCTCCACGGTCGGCAAAAATCCGGCATACGTGGATCTGTGCGAGCGCTGCGCAAAAGCACTTTCCGAATAATTTCGGACACATTGAATTTGTTTTAAACGGTACGTGCTTAATGACGCCGTGCTGTTGAATAATTGAACCGAACCAAGGTGCAAACCGGTTTTGCCCGGTTTGCGCCTTTTTCGGGTTATAAGGGGATATTTCTTTTGTCCATTCTCATTCTTTTGCTGATCGCCGTGCTGACAGCTGTCGATCAGTTTATAAAAATGACGGTTATCACAAACTTAAAGCCCATCGGCAGCGTGACGTGCATTCCGGGCCTTTTGGAATTCCGTTACCTTGAAAACAACGGCGCGGCATTCGGCTTTTTTGCCGGGCTTTCGTGGCTTTTGATCATACTGACGATAGGGCTTATGGCAGCGTTGCTCGTGTTTTTGTTCCGCTATAAGCACCACACATGGATGTCGCACACGTCGTGCGTGCTCATCATCGCGGGCGGCATCGGTAACCTCATTGACCGTTTTATTTTCGGCTATGTGGTCGATTACATCCATGTGCTGTTCTTTCCGTATGTGTTCAACTTTGCAGACTGCTGCGTGGTGGTCGGTGCGATTTTGTTTGCCGTGTGGTACTTATTCTTTAAAGACAAAAAAGAAGCGGCAGATAAAAAAGTGAACGAGCCGACGGAAACGACTGCCGACGGGGTCGGGAAATAAGTATGGCGGAGCTGCATGAGATTGAGGTCACAGCGGCGGGCTGGCGCGCTGATAAGCTGATTGCGGAGGCGCTGCCGGAGCTTTCCCGCTCTGCGGTGCAGAATTTGATCCGCGACGGGCATGTGACCTGCGATAATAAGATTGTGCAGAAAAGCACGAAGCTTGCGCCGGGGAGCGTTTTGTGCGTGGAGATTCCCGAAGCGCGCCCGCTCGACGTGAAGGCGGAGAACATTCCGCTTGACATCGTATATGAAGATGACGACCTACTTGTGGTGAACAAGCCGAAGGGTATGGTGGTGCACCCGGCAGCGGGCAATTATGACGGCACACTTGTGAACGCGCTGCTGTACCACTGCGGCGATTCGCTTTCGGGCATCAACGGCGTGATTCGCCCGGGCATTGTGCACCGTATTGACAAGGACACGAGCGGGCTGCTCATCGTCGCGAAGAACGACACTGCGCATCGGCACTTGGCGGAGCAGATCAAGGCGCACAGCTTTACGCGCGAATACCGCGCCGTGGTGTACGGGAAAATTCGCGAGGACGGCACGGTGGATGCGCCCATCGCACGTCATCCGCAGGATAGAAAGCGCATGGCGGTACAAAACACGCCGAACGCGAGAAACGCCGTGACGCACTATTTTGTCACAAAAAATTTTACGGGATTTACGCAGCTGCGCCTGCGCCTTGAGACCGGACGCACGCACCAGATCCGTGTGCACATGGCGTATATCGGGCATCCTGTCGCGGGCGACCCGGTCTACGGACCGAAAAAAGTCATCACGCAGCTGCATGGGCAGTGCCTGCACGCGGGGCTCATCGGATTCATCCACCCGCGCACGGGCGAATATATGGAGTTTGAAGCGCCGCTGCCGCCATATTTTACGGATTTTGTGAAGACGCTGCACGCGGAGGACGAATAAGGGGGAGCGCTTGTGCGCGCGGGAAGTCAACGGACAATTTTACTGTTCGCGCTGTTTTTAATGGCGTGTGCGGCGGTGCTGTTCTGCGTTTCCTTTGAGAATACACCGCTTGAACCGTACAGGGTGACATCGACAGGGCAAAGCGAAGCAGCATCGAGCGCGCCGGCTGCATCCGCTTTAAGCGAAGAAAAAGTCAACATCAACACCGCGTCGAAGGAAGAGTTGATTGGCCTGAACGGCATCGGAGAAGTACTCGCCGACAGAATCATCGAATACCGCGAAGCAAACGGTGGATACAAAGATGTGCGCGAGCTCACGAATGTAAAAGGCATCGGCGAAAAGCTGCTTGAGAAACTGCTGCCGTATGTGACGGTGTAAACAAAAAAGGCATACGTTCCTGAAAACGGAGCGTATGCCTTTTGCTATACTTTTTTACTTACTTCAAAACGACCTTATGGAAGACCTTTTTGCCTTTTTTGATGATGACATGGCCTTTTTCAAAGTCGGCTGCGGTGCAGGTCTTGGCGATGTCGGTGACCTTTACGTCGTCGACGGAAACACCGCCCTGCTGCACGAGGCGGCGGCCCTCGCCCTTAGATGCGATGAGTCCGGCCTTCTGCATGAGGTCGAGAATGTTGATTGCGCCGTCGGTGAGGTCGGCTGCGGTGATCTCGGTGGTCGGCATGTTCTCGGAGTTTGCGCCGCTGCCGAACAGTGCGCGTGCGGCTTCCTGTGCCTTCCGGGCTTCCTCAGCGCCATGTACCATCTGGGTGAGCTCGAACGCGAGGATCTCCTTTGCGCGGTTCAGCTGGCTGCCTTCCCAGCTTTCCATCTTTTCAATCTCGTCAAGCGGTAGGAACGTCAGCATCTTGATGCACTTCAAAACGTCGCTGTCGTCTACGTTTCTCCAGTACTGGTAGAAATCGAACGGGGAGGTTTTGTTCGGGTCAAGCCACACGGCGTTGCCGGCGGTTTTGCCCATCTTCTTGCCCTGAGAATCGGTGAGCAGGGTGATGGTCATGGCTGCGGCGTCTTTGCCGAGCTTTCTGCGGATGAGCTCCGTGCCGCCGAGCATGTTGCTCCACTGGTCGTCGCCGCCGAACTGTAAATTGCAGCCGTACTTCTGGAACAAGGCGTAGAAGTCGTAGCTTTGCATGATCATGTAGTTGAACTCAAGGAAGGAGAGACCCTTTTCCATACGCTGCTTATAGCACTCGGCGCGCAACATGTTGTTGACAGAGAAGCATGCGCCCACTTCACGCAGGAGCTCGACGTAATTGAGCTTTAAGAGCCAATCGGCATTGTTGACCATGAGGGCCTTGCCGTCGGAGAAATCGATGAAGTTTTCCATCTGGCGCTTGAAGCAGGCGGCGTTGTGCTCGATGTCTTCCATCGTGAGCATCTTGCGCATGTCGGTGCGGCCGCTCGGGTCGCCGATCATCGTGGTGCCGCCGCCGATGAGGGCAATCGGCTTGTTGCCCGCCATCTGCAGGCGCTTCATTAAGGTCAGCGCCATGAAGTGACCGGCCGTAAGGCTGTCTGCGGTGCAGTCAAAGCCGATGTAGAACGTGGCTTCGCCGTTGTTGATAAGGTTGCGGATGCGCTCTTCGTCCGTGACCTGTGCAATGAGGCCGCGGGCCTGCAATTCTTCGTAAATACCCATGTTGTTTCGTTCCTTTCAATTTTCAGGTTTTGGGCTTTTGGGGCAATAAAAAAACCCCCTTGATCTTCAAGGAGGGGAATTTTGAATATAAAAAACGCCCTCACTTGATCTATGAGGGCGAACACGTTTCGTTTTGTGGTTCGCGGTACCACCTCAGTTTATTTCAGGCTCACACCTGAAACCTCAACGGGTACAAACATACCCTTGCGCTGTAACGTGCGCACACGGACTTTTTTACTGGGAACCCGTTCAAAAAGACAGCTCCGGAATGTATTTCGGCGTTTTTTTCGCACCTGCTTACACCACCCGCAGGCTCTCTGTGCCGATGAAAACGCGTACTTCTTTCTTTCACAGCCATTGTGCTTATTATAGTCGGCGCTTTTCGGTTTGTCAAGCACCGTTTTTGATTTTTTCTACGGCGGCTAAAAGCTGCGCCTTTTTTTCTTCGCTCGTCACCCAGCGCAGGAGCATTTTGGTCGTGAGGTTTTCGGGGAGATCAAGTGCTTTCAAAACGCCTTGGCGCAGTGTGGCGCTGTTTACGCCGCCGGTGAGACCGAGCGACATGAGGTCTGCCGGGGTCAGGGGTTGAAAATCGGTTGTGCTGCCCTCAACGGAAGCGCCGGATTCTTTCAAAATTTCCAGTAAAATTTCCGAGGAAATGCCCTCCACGCCGAGTTTGCCCTCTTTGGAAGGCGCCGCTTTGCGCTTTTCTTTGCCGTAAATATCCGGGATATACGCGTGGCGAATTTGATTTGACGGCACGAAAGACGTGATATACGCGCGGATCTGCCGACCGGCGTTGTCACTGTCCGTCAAAATGACGATGCCGCGCTCTTTGGCGAGTTTGCGGATGAAATCGCGCTTTTCAGCATCCTTGTAGATGCCAAAGCCGTTCGTTGTGACGATGATAGCGTCGGTCAGCGCGGAAAGCTTGCTTTTGTCATACCGGCCCTCGACGATGAGGGCTTCGTTCATGTGGATCATAAGAGCTCCTTTAGGCCACGCTGCCGCGGTGCGCGACGTACAAAAGCTGGGCGAAAAGCTTTTCGAGTGCGATTCTGTCCATGTTTTCACCGCCCGAAAGCTTGATGGAAAGATCGCAGTTGAGTAAAAGCAAAAGGCATTCTCGCAGCATTTCGATGGAAAGGTCGCGCACGTCGCGCTCGGCATATTTTAATCTAAAATCGCGACCGCGGTAATCGCCGTATTCCGTCGGCGCCATGGACGTTTTACCGGATTCGATCGCGGCGCGCACGCGGTACATGTCGATGTACGCACTGCTTAAAACGGCCAAAATCGTGTACGGTTCTTCGCGCTGGGCCATCAGTAGATCAAGCAGCGCATATGCTTTGCTGTAATCGCCGCGCACGAGGGCATTGCTCAAGAGAAACACGGTTGTTTCCATGTTTTTCGTGATTGTTTTTTCCACCTGCTCGGCGGTAATCTCGCCGCCGCCCGCAAAGGCGCAGAGCTTTGTCACTTCGTTTGTGAGGGCGTTTAAGTCGTTGCCGACGTACTGCACGATGCGTTCGGCAAGCTTGCGGGAGAGAAGGCAGTTTGCCTTCTCGGCCTCGCGGCAGACGTATTTTTCGAGCTCGTTGTCTTTCAGGCGCAGCGAGGGCAGGGAAAAGCCGCGCGTGTCGAGCTTCTTTAAAAACGTGCGCCACTTTGCGCTCTTTTTCGGGTCGATCTCGAGCGTGGGCAGATAAAGAATAAGCACGGTCGTTTCAGGAATAATATCGAGTAATTCGTAGAGCTTATCGAGCTCCGCGGTGTTCATGGCTTCCACGTTGAGGTCGGAGACCGTGACGCACTTGCGCTCTGCCATAAACGGCATGGCGACAACGGCGTCCGCAATGCTGTCTACGGGCGCGTCGTGCGGGAATTCCTGAAAGTTGAATTCCGGGAAGTTGCCGTCCAGTTTTTTTAACAGGCGATTTAAATTGCGGCGCACGAGCAGCTTTTCGTCGCCGTACAAAAAGTAAAGGCTGCCGATTTGCTCTTTTGCAATCTGCTCCTTGAGTTTGGTTTCCGTGATCTCGGGCATAGTGTTTTCCTTTCGTTGCGGCTTAGCCGCCGTATACCGTGTACGTGCCGCGCTCGTCAAAATCGAGCCGGATGCTTTCGTGCTCCGTCATAAAGAGGTATGCGCCGGGTGAAAGCGAAGCTTCGGTATCCTCTATTATACCATTTGTTTTTAAAATCGTAAACGGGGCAGAGACCGCACTTTGCGGTTTTTCTGTCACCAAAATATCTGTGTCGTGGGAAAGCGACGTGCTGCGTTTCGTTTCAAGGTAAATTTCCGTGCCGTTTACGGTGACCGTGACAGTCTCGCCGCCGTCCGTGACCGTGAAGCTGCCGGAGGGAAGCACGCCGACATAACTGAAATCGTAAAACGCAGCGTTTTCTGCAGGGTAATATACGGTGTCCGGCACGAGAATCTGCTTGACCTCGAAAAGCTGTGCAAGCTTTTCGGCGCAGCGGATGCTTTTTTCATCAGGCTGCACGTGTAAAAGGTTGATCTGCTCCGCACCGTTCGCGCGCAGGGCGGTCTCAACGGAAGCGGCATTTCCGCTGCACTCGAGCACCTCGGCGGAGGTGTTTGTGATAATCGCCGTGCAGGCGGCGTAATCGGTGCGGAAAACGACAAGGCGTGCGGCGCTTTGGTTCAAAAGCGCGTTTGCACCCATGCCGCAAAGCAGGACGCACACCGCTAAAACGCATGGCAGCGCTTTATTTTTGCGGCGGTAGAGAAGCACGGAAAGCGTGAAGAAAAGGATACAGATCACGACGGTTACGGGCAGATATTTGCCGGAGATACGCAGCGTACCGGGAATGTGCTCTGCGATAAGCGTGATGATGAAATTCTGCGCTTTCACGCAAATGCCGCTTAAAAACACGAACGGCGCGGCGCACGGGGAGAGGATGGGGACGGCGAGCAGCAAGGCGGCGATGAGCCCGAACCGCAGCAGCCACGCGGAAATCTCCAACACCAAAAGCGATGTGAGCACCGAAACGAATTGCACCGTGCCGTATAAATAAAGCTGCAGCGGCGCAGTGAAAAGCACCGCCGAAAGCGAGACGGAAAATGTAGAAACAAGCTTTGCAAGGTGCGCTTTCCGCTGCGGCTTGCGAATATTTTTCGTGACTGCTTTTGTGATGCGGGGCGCAAGCAGGATGATGCCGAGCGTCGCCGAAAACGAGAACAACAGGGAGACATCGCCCGCGCAGAACGGGTTTAATAAGCTCATGGTCAAAACGGCGACCGCAAGGGAGTTGAGCGGTTCTGCCTGGCGACCGAGAAGAATGCCGAAAAGCAAAATGAGCTGCATAATGCCGCTGCGCACCACAGAGGCCGAAAGCCCCGAGACGAACATAAAAAGCAGCGTAAACACCGCGGAAACGAGCGCGGCCGGGCGGCGTTTCAGCCCGAGCAGACCCAGAAAACCGAGGGTGAACTGCGTTAAGATTGCCATGTGCATGCCGGATATGGCCAAAATGTGCGAAGCACCGGCCTTTTTGTAGGCGGAGACAAGCTCGGTTTCCATATCGTTCCGCAGGCCGAGCAGCATGGCGGAAAGCACAGAGCCTTCGGTTTTGGGGTAGTTTTCCAAAATCAAATTGTGAAAATGCGTGCGGATTTGATTTACATAATATGAGAACGGGCGCTTTTCGGCAGGCGTGACCTGCACGGATTCGTAATCCGTGACATAGGCGGATAAGACCATGTTATCCGCAAGCCACGAGGTGCGCGGGGAGAGCCCGAGGCTGTCTTCAAACGCGAAGAACTTCGCTTCGCACGTGACCGTGTCGCCAATCTCTGCCGGGAAAGCCTCGCTGTGGGAGAGGCGTACCGAAAAATCGACATCCTGTACAGGCTCGTCGATGTGCGTCACATGCAGCTTGTAATAGAACCGTCCGTTGCTTTTCGTGAGGAACGACTCTACGTTTCCGGTGACGGTATATGTGCCGCCGTCATAGCGCTCTGTGGGCAGCACGAATAGATGCATTGCAACGGCAAACACCGCGAATGCGGCTGCGGTAGCGATGAGGGAAAGCACGAAATTCGGCCGTTGTCGATGCTGCTTAAACAGAAAAAGCAGAAAAACGGCGGCGAACAGCAAAACTGCCGAAACGGCGGCAAACGGTGCGCCGAAGAAAGAGGCGACAAACAGCGCCGCGAAAAAAGGGAAGCCGATGTGCACGGCCGGGCGGTCGATGTCGGGGTTCTCCATAAAAGCTCCTTACAGCAAAATTCTTACGATATCTTCGTAGCTTGCGGCTTCAAAGTTGGGCGGTATGGGAAGGGTGTTTGCTTTGCGATTAGGGTTATACCATAAGCTGTCTAAACCGGCGTTCTGCGCGCCTTTAATGTCCGCCGAAAGCGAATCGCCGATGACGAGACAGTTTTCGGTGCTCGCGCCCGGTATGTGCGCAAGGACATAATCAAAATATTTTTTATCCGGCTTTGCCGCGCCAATCTCATCGGAAATAAAGCAGCCCTTCATAAAGGCTGTGACGCCGGAATTCTTGAGACGACCGGGCTGCGAGATCGGATTTCCGTTTGTGGTGATGCAGAGGTCGTAACGCTCTGAAAGCGCACGTAGCATATCCAAAGCGCCCGGCAGCGGCGTGCCGGTTTTCGCTATGCCGGAGACATACAGGTCTTGCAAAAAATCGATGCTGACCGGTGTGAGCTCCGCGACTTCAAAGAAATCGACGAAACGGTTGCGGTACAGCTCCGCTTTGGTGCAGAGCTTTTGCTCAAAACGCCGCCACCAGCTTTCGTTGCAGTCGTTATAAAGGCGCAGAATCTCTGCGCTGTATGGCTTTTGCTTTGCAAGCCCCGATTGCTCGTACATATATTGAAATGCGAGCGGCATGTCTTTTTCAAAATCAATGAGCGTCTGATCGGCATCAAACAGCAGATTTCTATATTTTGTGTTCATTAAAGTCTCCCTCAAAGCAAAAAAATCCGATAGAAAAGGACGATGTGCAGCACGATGAAAACGGGCATGGAGATCACAAATTTCAGGTGTTTTGTTTTGTGGCGGATACACAGCATGGCGATAAATTCGCCGAGTGCGCCGCCTGCCGCACCGAGCAAAAGGAGCGTGCGCTCCGGGACACGCCATTGCTTTTTCTGTGCGCGGCGCTTATCGGTAACGGTCAGGACTGCGGCTGTGATATTGATGATACAATAATAGATCAGCAGTGTGAACTGCACGGGTTCCGGCTTAAAATCCATCATATTTTCCTCGCTTGTCTCATACTTATGATTATCTTACCGCAAATCCGTTTGGCGGTCAAGGGAACGCAGAGAGAAAGGAAAAGCGTATGATCGTAATTAAAAAGTATCATTATGTCATAGCGGTTTTAATTTTGGTTGCAGCCGTATTTCTGGCGATGAAAAGTGCGGCGGGACGGGAGAAAAACGCAGAGTCGAGTGCGGCGGAAAACTCCGTTGAAGTTGTATTCCCAAGCACTGCGCCGGAGCAGGAGGATAGCAACGCCGCAGAAACGAACGCAAAAGCAGAAGAACCGCTTGTCGGCGTGTGGATTCCGTACATGGCGCTCGATGTGACGGAGAAGACCGAAGAAGCGTTCAAGGAGAATTTTGATGCCAAGCTTGCGGCTGCGAAAAGCGTCGGCGCAAATGCGGTGTTCGTGCATGTGCGGCCGTTTGCGGACAGCCTGTATCCCTCGGAGTACGAGTCGTGGTCGCACCTTTTGACGGGCATGCAGGGGAAAGACCCCGGCTATGACCCGATGGAATACATGGTAAACGCTGCGCACGAGCAAAATATGCAGTTTCACGCGTGGATCAACCCGCTGCGCATTGCGAGCACGACAATTCCGCCGGAGCTTGACGAAAATGGATTTTATATGCAAAATTATGTAAACCACCCGGAATATTTTATGGCGTATAATAGCGGTATTTATTATAACCCCGCAAGCGCGTATATCCGCAACCGTATTGCGGACGGCGCAGCGGAGATCGCCGAAAAATACGACGTGGACGGCATTCATTTTGACGACTATTTTTACCCCACGGACGACGAAAGCATCGACGCCGAGCAGTACGCGGCGTATGTAAAAGAAACGGAAGAGCCGCTCACGCTGCACGAGTGGCGCACCGCGAACGTGAATGCGCTCATCGCTGCCGTGTACAGCCGTGTGAAGGAAGCGAATGAAAATGTGCAGTTCGGCATTTCGCCGCAGGGCAATTTAGAAAACAACGAGATGATCAATGCTGACGTGTACACGTGGTGTGCGCAGGCGGGGTATATCGATTACGTTTGCCCGCAGCTTTATTACAGCTTTGAAAATGAAGCGCTGCCGTTTGAAACGGCGCTCCAAAATTGGTGCGCATTAAAGCGCCTGCCGAGCATCAAACTGTATATCGGGCTTGCAGTCTACAAGGCGGGCACGGATGCGGACAACGGCACATGGCTCAACACGACCGACACGCTCGCAAAGCAGATCGATCGAGCAAAGGAAGCGGGTGCAGACGGCGTGGTGCTGTACGCCGTAGACCACCTGACAGGCGAAAACGCCAAAGCCGAAATGGCAAACGCCGTGCCGGAGCTGGAAAGGTTTAAAGAAGCACAACAGAATTGACAAATTATATAAAATATTCCACAGGTTAAGAGAAAATATTGCGCCTTGTCATCACTTTTGATATACTGAAGCTGCGGCTGATGTATGAAAAGCAGTGCAGAATGTGTCCGTCCCGCATTTGACCTGCTTGAAAAGTTCGATGCAAAAGACCTGTCGGCGGCTGCGGCGCAGTTTGACGGCGCACTCAGCTTATATGCAAAGGAATACGAAAAAGCAGGGCTCAAACCGAATGTGTTTGACAGCGTAGAGACGTTTGAAAAAATATACCTCGGTTGAGGTGGATTTCAAAAGGAGAAGGAAAATGAAACGAGCAATACGGGTTTTGACGGTTATATTGGTCGTATTGGAAGCGGTTTTGCCATGCGGAAAATGGGGCTTGCAGCTAATCGGTTACACGATTGAGCCGTTCAGCTATGTCGGTTACGCGTGGCTTTTGGCGGTCATATCTGCCGTTGTACTGTTTCTGCGGCTCTTTAAAAAGGACGAATCGGACGGCGTACTGTGTGTTTTCCTGATGCCGTTGTCTTTGCTCGACGCGCTCGCGTACACTTCGTTCTTCCGTACGTCTTCGCTCCATCCGCAGAAAAGCGCGTGGACGGCGATAGCGCTTTTGATCTGCGTGCTGTGTAGCGCGTCGATCACCGTTGTGTACGGCAAGCCGAAGATCGGTAGAATTCTTGTCGAGATCATCTCGGTTTTGCTCGTGCTGCTGATCGGGCTTGTCGGATTTGTCTCCCTGTTTTCGGCAAGAACAGTCGAGCAGAGCGTTTCATCGCCGGAGGGAACGCGGCGGGCGGAGATCATCAACGTGGATCAAGGTGCGCTCGGCGGAGCGACGTTTGTGGAGGTGTATGAGAACAGAGGGCTTAATTTATTGCTCTTTACGGTCGCACCTAAGTCAAAGCGCGTGTATGAGGGCGGCTGGGCGGATACTTTTGATATGCAGCTCACTTGGAAAGACGAAGAGCATCTCGTTATTACAAAGCGGTTTGATTATGTTTCGGGGGAAGAATTCACGGACATCGAGATCAATTTGAATACGGTCGAGTGAGACCGCAGCTTCAGCCGGGTGCATCGAAAAGTGTTGCGCCCGGTTTTTCGTGCGTGAGTAAACTGAATTTTTTGTGAAAAAGCCGTCTTTGGCTTTAAAATTGAAAAAAGCTGTGCTATAATACGAATACGAAAGCATATTTATGCAACTATACCTTTTGAAAATTCGGTTTTAAACTATTTCAGGAAGGAAAATTTCAGAGATGAATAATCATTTTTTTGAACAGAAGGACTGCGGCTTGCAGGCGTTCTGGAGCAGCACGCCGCAGTTTAAAACGGCACGCGTTTCCGCACACCTTGTGCTGCCGCTTACCACGCCGGAAAATGCGGCTTTATATGCACTCGTCCCGAATATGATCTCCCGTGCGACGCGCGAATACCCCGATTACACGCAGTTCGGCAAGCGCCTTGCGGAGCTGTACGGCGCTTCGGTGCAGCCGGGTGTAACGCGTGTGGGCGATAACCAGATTTTAACGCTTGCCGCAGCCGGTATTGCGAACCCGTATGCGTTCGACGGCGAAGATGTGCAGCAGGCGCTTTCCGAAATGCTGGAGAGCATTCTGTTCACGCCGCTGTGCGACGAAAACGGCCTGTTCCCGGAGGACGGTTTTTTACAGGAGCAGCGCCAGCTTTTGGAGACGCTTGACGCGGAATATAACGATAAGGCGACGTATGCCATGCAGCGCTGTGTGCAGACCATGTTTGCGGGCGAACCCGCAGGTGTGCCGCGCATCGGTACGCGCGAGGCGATCTTGAATGCGACCCGCGAGGGCGTGAAAGCGGCGTGGGAGTATGCCGTAAAGCACGCGCAGATCTGCCAGTTCACGATCGGCGACGGTGCGGACGACCGCTTTGCGCAGCAGCTTATAAAGCGCCTCGGCACGCGCGACGCGGTGTCCATTGAAACAAAGCGCCACACAGCATCGGGAGACGTAAAGCGTGTGACGGAAGAAATGCCCGTTGTGCAGTCTAAGCTCGTCATGGGCTTTGCCATCGGCACCACGCCGGAAGAGCGCCTTGCGGCAAAGCTGATGTCCGTTGTGCTCGGCGGCACACCGAGCAGCAAGCTCTTTATGAACGTGCGCGAAAAGCAGAGCCTTTGCTACTACTGCGCCGCGCGCCACGATACGCCGAAGAACGTCATGTTCGTGCAGAGCGGCGTGGAGACCAAAGACCTCGACCGCACGGAAGAAGCGATTTTAAAAGAGCTCGACGATATGAAAAAGGGCAATATCACGGACGATGAGATTCTCTTTGCAAAGCTCGCCATGTGCAACAGCTACAACGCCGTGGCAGATTCCGCAGCATCCATGGAGACGTGGTATCTCAGCGGCATGCTGCAGGGCAAGCTCCACACGCCGGAGGAATATGCGGAGCGTATCATGAACATCACGAAGGACGAGATCGTCAGCGCCGCCGAGCGCGTCACGCTCGATACGGTCTATAAGCTGAAAGGAGCGGCAAAATGAGCGCAGAAATGAAGAATACCCTTGTGGAAAGCAAACTTCTTCGGGACGGCTACCGCTGCGTCAAACACGCAAGCGGCCTGACCGTGTTTATATACCCGAAAGCGGAAATGCGCAGTACGTATGCGGTGTTTGGCACGCGCTACGGCTCCATCGATAAGGTCTTTAAACGCAGCGACGAGGATAAGGCAGAGACAACACCCGCGGGCATCGCGCATTTTTTGGAGCACAAGCTTTTTGAAAGCGAAGACGGCGACGCATTCGGCCGCTATGCCGAGATCGGCGCTTCCGCAAACGCGTATACGTCGTTTGAGACGACGCGCTACCTGTTCTCCTGCACGGAAAACGCAGAGCAGGCGCTGGAGATTTTGCTCGACTTCGTGCAGTCCCCGTATTTTACAAAGCAGACCGTTGAAAAAGAGCTCGGCATCATCGGCCAGGAGATCAAAATGTATGACGATGACCCGCAGTGGCGCATGATGTTCAGCCTGCTGCGCGCCATGTACCACACGCATCCGATCAAGGACGACATTGCGGGCACGGTGGAGAGCATTGCGGAAATCACCCCGGAGTACCTTTACCGCTGCTACAACACGTTCTATAACCTCAACAACATGGCACTGTGCGTCTGCGGCAACTGCACGGAGGAGGAAGTCCTCGCGCTGTGCGACAAAATGCTGAAAAAGAGCGAGCCCGTTGAGGTGGAACGCGTTTTTGAAGAGGAGCCCGATACCATCGTGCAGCCGCTCGTTGAAGAAAAGCTGCCTGTGGCGTGCCCGATGTTCCAGTTCGGCGTGAAAGAGGCCGTAACCGGTGCGCACCGCACGGAAAAAGACCTTGCCGTCACCGAGGTGCTGCTCGACATTATGGCGTCCGACAGTTCGCCGATGTTCCGCAAGCTCTTAGATGCGGGCCTTGTGAACGAAGCTTCCTTCAGCTACGAGTATTTTGAGGGCACGGGCTACGGTGCGCTGCTGTTCGGCGGCGAATCCGGCAACCCGGAGGCCGTGTGTGATGCCATCCGCGAGGAAATGACACGTTTAAAGCGCGAAGGTGTCAAGGAGGAAGACGTGCGCCGCAGCGCGAAGTCCCTTTACGGCGCAAATGTTTCCGGCCTCAATAGCCCGGATGTCATCGCGAACGCCGTGATGACCATGCACTTTAACGACCGCGAGCTGTTCCGCTACATCGAGTGTTTCTCCGAGATCACCGCGGAAGACGTGAACGCGCGCATTCAGACGCTGTTTGATATGGACAAGACGGCGGCTTCCATCATTCGTCCGTTGGACGAAGCTTAATCGAAAGGATATACAGTCATGACGCATCAAGTTCAGTTCCCGAACCTCGGAATTTCGGTGGAGGTCAATCCCATCGCGTTTCAGGTCGGTAATTTTACCATTTACTGGTACGGCATCATCATCGGCATCGGTTTCCTGCTGGCGGTGCTGTACGGTTTTTCCTCCTGCAAAAAAATGAATATCAATAAAGACCACCTGCTCGATGCCATCATCGCCGGCTTGCTCGGCGGCATCATCGGCGCGCGTCTTTACTACGTCATCTTCTACCCGGGCGACAAGTACATCACGAACCCGATGGAAATCTTCAACATCAAAGAGGGCGGCCTCGGCATTTACGGCGGCATCATCGGCGGCATGCTGTGCGGCGGCATCGTCGCGAAGATCCGCAAGATGAACCTGTTCGCCGTGCTGGATGTCGCGTCTCTTGGCTATCTCATCGGTCAGGGTGTCGGCCGCTGGGGTAACTTTGTGAACCAAGAAGCTTTCGGCTGCGCGACCGACCTGCCGTGGGGCATGTACAGTGACCGTACCGCCGCAGAAGTGGTAGGCAATGTGCACCCGTGCTTCCTTTACGAATCAATTTTGTGCCTTTTAGGCTTTGTTTTACTGCATTTATTCACGCGCCACCTGCGCCGGTATGACGGCCAGACGTTCCTATTATACATCATCTGGTACGGCGTGACGCGCTTCTTCATTGAAGGTCTGCGCACAGACAGTCTGCTGTTGCCGGGTATCGATCTGCGCGTTTCACAGGTGCTTGCTGCGGCTTCTGCACTCGTCGCTGTTGTTTTGCTCATCGTGTTCCGCAACTGCCATAAGCTTACGGGTTGCGGCAGCCGCAAGGCGATGGAAGCTGCCGGCCTGACAGTTGAAGACAAGGCGGAGAAGGTCGAGATTGACGACACTGCCGAAAGCACCATTTTCTCCGGCATGAGCGCCGAAGAAGCACAGGAGCACATGACAGTCGGCACCGGCGTAAAGAAAGCTGCCGAGGCGGAAAATGAAAAAACGGAAGGAAATGCGGATGCAAACACTTCCGAAGAGCCGTCTGATGAAGCCGAAGAAGCGAATGAAACGGCAGAAGGGGAAAGCGAGGAGAAGAACGATGGCAGTGAGAATTGACGGCAAGGCCGTTGCGGCAAAGGTACGCGGCGAAATTGCCGAAGAAATTGCCGCTTTAAAAAAGCAGGGCGTTCAGACCGGCATGGCGGTCGTGCTTGTCGGCGAAGACCCCGCGTCTAAAATCTACGTGCGTAACAAAGGCAAGGCCTGCGCCGAGACCGGCATTTACTCCGAGGAACACGTCTTGCCGGAAAACACCACGCAGGAGGAGCTTTTGGCGCTTATCGAAAAGCTGAACGCAGACCCGAAGATCAACGGCATTTTGGTGCAGTCTCCGCTGCCGAAGCACTTGAACGAAGCGCTCATCGTGGAGCATATCGACCCGAAAAAGGACGTGGACGCGTTCCACGCCGAAAATGTCGGCCATATCATGATCGGCGATTTCGCGTTTTTGCCGTGTACGCCCGCAGGCATCATCGAGCTCATCCGCTCTACCGGCGTCACAATCGACGGCAAAAACTGCGTCGTCATCGGCCGCAGCAACATCGTCGGCAAGCCGATGGCTATGCTGCTTCTGCATGAAAACGGCACGGTGACGATCTGCCACAGTCACACGAAAAATTTGAAAGAGATCTGCAAAACGGCGGATATTCTCGTTGTCGCGGTCGGCAAGGCGAAATTTGTCACCGGGGATATGGTAAAGCCCGGTGCCGTGGTGATCGATGTCGGCATGAATCGCGATGAAAACGGCAAGCTGTGCGGCGATGTTGATTACGAAAGCGCCGAGGCGGTCGCCGGCTACCTTACGCCGGTGCCCGGCGGCGTAGGCCCCATGACCATCACAATGCTGATGAAAAACGCCGTAACGGCAGCAAAAATACAGAACGGACTGGTGTAAGTATGAGCAGATTGCTCAGTAAAATCAAGGCCCCGAACGATGTAAAAAAGCTTGCGGCAAACGAGCTGCCGGAGCTTTGCGATGAGATCAGGGAAGAGATCATCAGCACGGTGGCGGACAATGGCGGCCACCTCGCTTCCAATTTGGGCGTGGTGGAACTCACTGTGGCGCTGCACCGTGTGTTCACCTTGCCGGAGGATTGCATCGTGTGGGACGTGGGGCACCAATCCTACGCGCACAAGCTTTTAACCGGCAGAGAAGAAGCGTTTTCCACGCTGCGCCGCGAGGACGGGCTTTCGGGCTTTCCGTCGAGAGAAGAAAGCGACTGCGACCCGTTTACAACGGGGCACAGCAGCGCGTCCATTTCTTCGGCGCTCGGCCTTTCCGTTGCAAAGGCACTTGCGGGTGACCCCGGCCATGTCATCGCCGTCATCGGCGACGGCGCGTTGACCGGTGGCCTTGCGTATGAGGGCCTCAACAATGCGGGCCGCATCAACCGCAATATGATCGTCATTTTGAATGACAACGCCATGTCCATTTCCCGCAACGTGGGCTCCATTGCGCGTTATCTTTCCTATGTGCGCGCAAAGCCGGGGTATTTGAACGCAAAAGACAGCGTCGAAGCCGCACTGTGCCGCGTGCCGAAGGTGGGCGAGCACATGGCTGCCGAAGTGCGCCGCGTGAAAAACCAAATCAAAAAGAATATTTTCAACACCACGATCTTTCAGGATCTTGGCTTTAATTATTACGGCCCGTTCGACGGACACGACCTGCGCACCTTGACGTCGGTTTTGACGATGGCGCGCGATATGGATAAGCCGGTACTCATCCACATCCGCACCTATAAAGGACGCGGATATAAATACGCGGAGAACGCTCCGAGCGTTTACCACGGCCTTGCGGCGTTTGACCGCGAAAAGGGCGCGGGCGAAGCCATTGCCAAGGGTTTTTCGCATGCGTTCGGCGAGACGATGTGCACGATAGCCGGTGTAAATGAGAAGCTGTGCGCCGTTACGGCGGCGATGGAATCCGGCACCGGTCTGACAGGTTTCCGCGAAAAATACCGCAGCCGTTTCTTTGATGTCGGCATCGCGGAGGAACACGCCGTCACGTTCTGCGCCGGTCTGGCGCGCGGCGGCATGATTCCGGTTTTTGCGGTGTATTCCACGTTTTTACAGCGCGCGTACGACCAGCTCATCCACGACGGCGCCTTGCAGCATCTCAAAATTATTCTGGCCGTGGACAGAGCCGGCGTGGTCGGCGAAGACGGCCAGACGCACCAAGGTGTGTTCGATGCTGCGTTCCTGCGCACCGTGCCGGACATCCACGTGTACGCGCCGACGTATTACGATGAGCTTTCGGACAATCTTGATGACTGTATTAAGGGAGAAAACCACCTTTATGCTATTCGCTACCCGCGCGGCAAAGAGCTGTATCGCCCGGAAAACTACACGCTTTCCGGCAAGCCGTTTTATGTGTTCGGCACGGAGGATGCTTCTGTCACGCTTGTGACCTACGGCCGTATGTTTTCGTTTGCGTGCGAAGCGGCGGAAGCGCTCGAAAAAGAGGGCATAAAGTGCCGCATCGTGAAGCTCAATCGCATCGTGCCGATCGATCCGAAAGCGGTGGAAGCGGTCTTAAAGTGTCCAACGGTGCTGTTCTTTGAAGAGGGCGTCCGCCAAGGCGGCATCGCGGAGGAATTCGGCGCCATGCTGTTGGATCGCAATTTCAGAGGACACTACGAAGTGCACGCTATTGAAAACGGATTCATCAAGCACGCACCTATGTTCCGCACGCTGCATAAGCTCGGCCTTGACGTAGAGGGCATGGTGAACGCCGTACACACGGCGCTGCAAATCGCAGAAAAGAAAGAGGGAAAGGCAGTTTCTATATGAAAAAAAGGATAGACGTCCTGCTTTATGAAAAAGGGCTTGCGCCCAGCCGCGAAAAAGCGCGCACGCTCATCATGGCGGGCTGTGTTTACGCGGATAACCAGAAATTCGATAAGCCCGGTGACACCGTGCGCGAAGACGCAGTCTTAGAGGTGCGCGGCAACACGCTGCGCTACGTCAGCCGCGGCGGCTTAAAGCTTGAAAAAGCTATGCAGCTGTTTCCGATCAAGCTCGAAAACACCGTATGTATGGATATCGGCGCATCTACGGGCGGCTTTACGGACTGCATGCTGCAAAACGGCGCCTCCAAAGTATACAGCGTAGACGTCGGCTACGGGCAGCTCGCCTGGCAGCTGCGCACCGACCCGCGCGTGGTGAATCTGGAGCGTACGAACGCCCGCTATCTCACACGCGAGCAAATTCCGGAGGAGATTGACTTCTTCTCCGTAGATGTGTCGTTCATCTCGCTCAAAATTATTTTGCCCGCCGTGCGTCCGCTTTTAAAGGACGGCGGCAAAGCCGTGTGCCTTATTAAGCCGCAGTTTGAAGCCGGCAGGGAAAAAGTGGGCAAAAAGGGCGTTGTGCGCGACAAAGCCGTGCACGAGGAAGTGGTGCAGATGATCTGCGATTTTGCAGTGGGAAACGGATATTCCGTACAGGGACTTACGTTCTCGCCGGTCAAAGGACCGGAGGGCAACATTGAGTATCTTGTATTCCTCCAAAAAAGCGACGCGCCGGTGAATACGGCAGAAAGCACGCCGCACGAGATCGTGGAAGCATCTCACGCGGCGCTGGACAAAAAGGACTGAGGCTTATGAAAATTGCGGTGATTCCAAATCTGGATAAACGCGATGCGGACACATACACCCGGGAAATTCTGGCGGTTTTGCAGGAAAACGGTGCGGAAACACTCATGCACGAAAAGCACCGCGGGCAGTATGAACACGTCACGTTCTGCAAAAATCACGCCGCACTGGCGGAAAGCTGCGACCTTATCGTTGCGGTCGGCGGCGACGGCACCATCATCCACACGGCAAAGCACGCGTCCGTTGCAGGTAAGCCCATCCTTGGAGTGAACCTTGGGCGGCTGGGCTTTTTGGCAGGTGTGGAGAAGGACGAGCTGCACAAATTAAAGGCGCTCTTTACGGGCGATTACCGTGTGCGCCGCCTGATGATGCTTTCCGTTACCGTGCACAGCGTGAAGGGGGATACAACCTACCGCGCTTTAAACGACGCGGTCGTCTCCGGTGCACAGTCCAGAATTTACGATTTCGGCTTTTCCGTCGACGGTTCCAAGCTTTATAAATTCCGCGCGGACGGCCTCATTTTGGCTACACCGGCGGGCTCGGCATACTCGCTCTCGGCGGGCGGCCCGGTGGTAGACCCGGAATCGGAATGCGTAATCTTCACGCCCATCTGTCCGCATGCGCTCTTTAACCGCAGCACGCTGTTCTGCGCAGATAAGACCATCACGGTCAGCACGGACAGCGATTATTCCGGCGAGGTGTATCTCACCATAGACGGTGGCGCACCCATACGCATTCATAAGACGGACACGGTTTCCGTCAGCCGCTCGACCTATTACACTGAGCTTATTCAGACCGACGAACGCAATTTTTACGATATTGTAGACAGCAAATTTATGCAAAGCAGAAATTAAAAGGCAGGAAGGAAGGCAGAAAGCATGAAAACAAGACGCCACGCCAAAATTCTGGAGCTCATCAAAGCACAGGATATCGACACGCAGGAGGAACTCCTGCGCAATCTGCGCGCTTGTGGTTTCGACGTGACCCAGGCAACCGTTTCCCGCGATATCAAAGAGCTTCGGCTCGTAAAGAGTCTTTCCCCGAACGGAAAGTATAAATATTCCACCGGGCGCGACAATGCCCGCGACATTTCCTCCAAGTTCTATTCGCTGTTCGGCGATTCGGTTATGAGCGTGGAGGCGGCCGGCAACATGATCGTTGTCAAGTGCATGACCGGCATGGCGCAGGCGGTTTGCGCCTCTATGGATACGCTGCATTTCCCGGATTTCATCGGCACGCTGGCCGGTGAAGACACCATTCTCATCATCTGTAAAACGGATGAGATTGCGGAGGAAAAGCAGAATGAGCTCAGAAAGCTGATTGGCGGGGTCTGATATGCTGACGCAGCTTTACATTCAGAATATCGCCGTCATCGAGCAGGCGTCTATCGATTTTGAACCGGGCTTCACCGTTTTGACCGGCGAGACCGGCGCGGGCAAATCCATCATCATCGACGCGATCTACGCCGTGCTCGGTGAGCGTACCTCAAAGGAGCTTGTGCGCACAGGTGCGGAGCAGGCGAGTGTTTCGGCACTTTTTACGGATGTTTCTCCGCAGACGCAGCAGGTTTTGCGTGAGCTGGATATTCCGCTTGAAGACGATGGCAGTTTGCTTATTCGCCGTGAGATCCGCCCGCACGGTCGCTCCTCCTGCAAGCTCAACAACATCCCGGCGACCGTTTCCATGCTGCGCGCCGTCGGCGGCACGCTCATCGATATTCTCGGCCAGCATGAAAGCTACAAGTTGCTTTCACCGGAAGTGCACGGCACGTATATCGACAGCTTTGCGGGCGCATACGGTCTGCTTGCGGAGTACCGCGCAGCGTATACGGCGCTGCGCCGCATCAAAGGCGAGCTCGATGCGCTCGAATCCGACGAGGGGCAGAAGTCCCGCCGCATGGATATTTTGCGCTATCAGATCGAAGAATTAGAAGCTGCACAGCTGCGCGTCGGCGAACAGGCAGAGCTGACCGAGCGCCGCGATGAGATCCGCAACAGTGAGCGTATCGTGCGCGGTGTGGGCGAAGCTGTCACGCTTTTGCAGGGCGATGAGGACAATGGCGGCGCCATCACGGCCGTATCCGTTGCGGCAGAGTCGCTCGAGCAGGCGGCGCGCTATGCACCGTCGCTTTCAAACGTCGCCGAGCATGTCCGCGACGCCGAATACGCACTGACAGATGCCGCGGCGGAAATCTCCGATTACCTCGATAACGCCATGTTCGACGCAAACGAGCTTGATGAGATTGAAAGCCGTCTGGAAGTTATCTACCGCTTGAGCCTCAAATACGGCGAAACGGAGGAAGAAATGCTTTCGTTCCTCGACCGTGCTCGTGCGGAGCTTTCGGACATCGAATTTTCCGATGAAAAAAAAGAACTGCTTTTGCAGCAGTATGAGCAGAAGAAAAAAGAAGCGGTGACGCTTGCAAAGCAGCTATCCGCGAAGCGCCGCGCCGCGTGTGAGAGCTTTTCCCGCCGCGTGCGGCAGGAGCTTTCAGAGCTCAACATGCCTGGCGTCGTCTTCACCGTGGAGCAGGAGCGCACACCGTTGACAGCCTTCGGCTGCGACCGCATCCAGTTCCTCGTCTCCGCAAACGCAGGTGAGGATCCGAAGCCTATGTCGAAAATTGCATCCGGCGGCGAGCTTTCGCGTATTATGCTCGCCATCAACACCGTGCTGTCTGAGGATTCCGGCGCGGCCGAAACGCAGATCTTCGATGAGATTGACACCGGCATCAGCGGCGAAGCGGCGAATAAGGTCGGCATCAAGCTGCGCTGCGTCTCCAAAAACGCGCAGGTCATCTGCGTCACGCACCTGGCGCAGATCGCCGCCATGGCGGATAACCACCTGTTTATCGTCAAAAAGCAGGAGAACAACAAAACGTACACGGCGGTGCACACGCTGACGAAAGACGCGCGCGTCCGCGAGATTGCCCGCATTATCGGCGGCGATGACATCACGCCGTTAAAACTCAAAATGGCTGAGGAGATGCTCAGTCGGCCGCATGAATCATGAATGTTAATCCTGTAAAGATAAATAGCTTTACAATCAAAATAAGTAAAGCTATATCACTTGTCGGTGCACTCGCGACAATTTACATTCTGCTTTTGCTTTCGCCGATTCTGTTCGGACAGTGTGTATTTGCTGTAAAGCAAACCGACTGTACAGGTTATCCCGTGAATTCGCTTGCGTATTACGCGTATATGCCGGCCGAAGATTATTTCCCGGGTGACTGCGCGGCGATTCAAACCGAACGCGGTCTATTGCTGCTGACGCTGACTGAAAACGACCCTGAAGCCCGCGTTTGGCATACGGCGGGGGACTTTAAAGTCTATGCCGAGGTGCCGTATGAATATTTAGAGGGCAAAGTGAGCGCATTCTGCCTGCCGCATATGGGTTTCGTCGCGGATAATTGGCCCGTTCTGTTGCCTATATTTGCAGGGGGCGCGACGCTTTTCTATGCATTCTCGCGCGTTCTGCCGAAAAAACTATATCAGCCAAAGTACGGCAGAAAGCCGAGAGAGGAGGCCGAAAATGGAGCTGACACCTGAATATATAAAGGCTGTCCGCTTTACAGTTAAGCGCGGCAACACCTACGATGCCGCCGAGGTGGATGCGTTCTTAGACGAACTTTTAGTTGCTGTTACCGCACGGCAAAACACTCCGGATGCCGATACCCTTGCAGCGGTGTGTACCATACGCGCCGAGATGACGGAGCAGATTACCCGCGCAGTACTCGAAGCCGAAAAGCGCATTGCACCCCTGCTTTCGGACGAAAATGCGGTTTAGCCGCTGATTTTTTCGGATTTTACGCTGTTTTTGTGCACAAGTATTTGACAAGAGAGCGGGATATGTTATAATATAATCGAAATAGTGTTATGCCCTTTCAAATATGTCCGTAGGAGAACGCAATGAACATCGCACATCTGAAATATGCGGTGGAAGTAGAGAAGACCGCATCCATCACTAAGGCTGCCGAAAACCTTTTTATGGGGCAGCCGAACCTCAGCCGCGGGATTAAGGAACTTGAGGAGACGCTCGGCGTCAAGATCTTTAAGCGCACCTCAAAGGGCATTGTGCCCACACCGCAGGGAGAGGAGTTTCTCGGCTACGCCAAGAGTATTCTGGCACAGATCGAAGAAATGGAGTCGCTTTATAAGCCCGAAAAGAATAATAAGCTGAAGTTCAGCATCTCGGTGCCGCGCGCTAGCTATATTGCGGATGCGTTTTCCAAGTTTGTCCGTGAGGCGGATATGTCAAAGGAAATCGAGTTTAGTTTCAAAGAAACGAACGCCATGCGTGCCATTCGCAACGTGGTACAGGAAAACTACGGTCTTGCCATCGTGCGGTATCAGACGATCTTTGAGAGCTTTTTTACGAACATGCTGCGCGATAAGGGCATGAAGTCGGAGAACATCTGGGAATTCGAGTATCAGCTTCTCATCTCCAAAAACGACCCGCTCTCGCAAAAGGATGTAGTGGATATCGAAGATCTTTCCGGCTATATCGAAATTTGCCACGGCGATCCGTTCGTGCCGTCGCTGCCGATGTCCGACATCAAAAAGGCAGAGATGGACGAAAACGTCACCAAACGCGTGTATGTTTACAGCCGCGGCAGTCAGCTCGACCTTTTGGCGACGGTGCCGCACACATATATGTGGGTCTCGCCGACGGATGTGGAACAGCTTGAACGCTATGAGCTTGTGTTAAAACCGTGCCGCGGCAACAAACACCGCGTGTACAGAGATATTTTGACGTCCAAAAAGGAATATAAATATACGGCGGTCGATAAACAGTTCATCGAAAAGTTGTATGAGGAGCGCGATTTATTGAGCGCAAAGTTCGGCACGCCGCATGCGGAGTAGAAATCCGCCGAAGTTTGTATTTGATTTAGTTTGTCTGTTTTTTAACGTGTCGTTGGGGCTTTTTTGCTTTTATATCGATGAAATTATATCGATATTTGAAAATGGGTATTCCATTTGGTCGTTTCTTGTGTTAAAGTATTAGATGTTTGGTTTATTTTGATTTTCTGTTTGGATGGGGGTTGGCTGCGTCATGGTGAATCGCAGCATTTCAAAACAAACGCTGCTCAGGTTACCGCTTTACCTGAATTATATGAAGCAGCTCGGCGAAAACACGCCGGAACACATTTCCGCCACGACCATCGCAGAGGCGCTGCGCCTCAACCATGTCGTTGTGCGCAAAGACCTTGCAGCGGTCAGTTCGGCCGGCAAGCCGAAGGTTGGTTACAACACAGAGGCGCTCATCGCAGAGCTTGAGGAATTCTTAGGCTACAATGATGTTGATGACGCCATCATCGTCGGCGCGGGCAAGCTTGGCAAGGCGCTTTTGACGTATGGCGGCTTTAAAGACTGCGGCATGAACATTGTGGCCGCGTTCGATATCGATGAAGAGGTATGTGAGGAAGATTACAGCGGCAAACGCATTCTGACAATGGATAAGCTGATGGATCTGTGTGAGCGCATGCGCGTGCGCATCGGCATCATCGCGGTCCCAGCAGAAAATGCGCAGGCCATCTGCAACTTGCTCATTGAAAGCGGAATTTTGGCTATCTGGAATTTCGCGCCCGTGCATCTCGATGTGCCGGAGGGCATATTGGTACATAACGAAAACCTCGCCGCGTCGCTTGCGCTCTTATCTAAGCAGCTCAAGGAGAAATTTGACGCCAATACCTAAGTTAGCTTGGCAGAAAAGGAAGATCCCTTTTCTATGCCATTATATAAACAAATAAGTAAAAACCAAAAACTAAGAAACGGAGTTTGATTAGAATGAAAGTTATCATCTGCATCGGCAGCTCATGTCATCTGAAAGGTTCCCGCCAGGTCGTGGAAAAGCTTCAGGCGCTCGTAAAGGAAAACCACCTCGAAGATAAGGTAGAACTCGGTGGCACTTTCTGCATGGGTGACTGCGTAAACGGCGTCAACGTTACCGTAGACGGCGAGAAGCATTCCGTATCTCCCGACACCACCGAGGAATTCTTCCAGAAAGAGATTCTCGCAAAGGTTCAGTAAGCATAAGAAACAAAAATTTAGCCGGTGCAAGAGCTTTTTTGCATCGGCTCTCCGTGCGTAAGCTGCTGTGTGCGGCAAAACGCAGCAGAAAATAGGAAGTAAGGGTGATTAAGTTGTTGACAGCCGGAATGAAAGGCAAAGCCGAGACCGTTGTTACAGAGAAGAACACAGCCAAAGCCATGGGAAGCGGTACGCTGGACGTTTTTGCAACGCCCGCTATGGTCGCGCTGATGGAAGAGGCGGCTTGGAAGTGCGTTGCGCCGGAATTAGAGCCGGGCATGGGCACTGTGGGCACGCTGATGAATGTGCAGCACACGTCCGCAACGCCGCTTAGCATGCATGTTACGGCAGAGTGCGAACTTACCGAAGTGGACAACCGCCGCTTGGTGTTCACGGTTAAAGCGTTTGACGAGGTCGGCCCCATCGGCAGCGGTACCCATGAAAGATTCATCGTCAAGGATGAAAAGTTCGTAGCGAAAGCGAACGCTAAAAGAGGATAAGTTAAAGAGAGGATAATAGGGTATGCCAGACTACCTGAAGCTCAAAAAGTCTAACTGTCAGAACTGTTATAAGTGCATCCGTCATTGCCCTGTCAAGTCCATTCGTTTTCAGTCCAGCCAGGCGCATATCGTAAAAGACGAGTGCATTCTCTGCGGTCAGTGCTTTGTCGTATGTCCGCAGAACGCAAAAGAAATCCGAAATGACGTACCGATCGCGGAGATGTTCGTCAAGGGTGAATGTCCCGTGGCAGTCAGCCTTGCGCCATCCTTTGTAGCAAATTACCCGGGCGCTACCATCGAAACGATGCGTGCGGCGCTCAAAAAGCTTGGCTTTGACCGGGTAGAGGAGACCGCCGTAGGTGCGTCCGTCGTCAAGACCGAATACGAAAAGATCATTAAAGAGCGTCGGCAGAGCGTCATCATTTCCACATGCTGCCACTCTGTCAATACGCTTGTGCAGAAGTATTACCCGGAGGCTCTGCCGTACCTTGCACATGTTTTGTCGCCGATGCAGGCGCACTGTAAGATGCTGAAGGAGGAAGACCCGGAACTGAAGACTGTTTTCATCGGGCCGTGCATCTCTAAAAAGGCAGAGGCCGACGAAAGCCCGTATGTGGACTGTGTGCTCACGTTCGAGGAGCTTTCCGCTTGGTTTGAAAAAGAGGGCATCACCGTGGAAGCAGGCGAGGATCACACGGAAGAAAGCCGTGCGCGCCTGTTCCCGACGACCGGAGGCATTCTGCGCACCATGGTGTGCGATGACCCCGAGTATACATACATGGCGATCGACGGCGTGGAAAACTGCATCAACGCGCTTGAAGACATCAAGAGCGGAAAAATGGAGAACTGCTTTGTCGAGATGAGCGCCTGCTTCGGCAGCTGCATCAACGGCCCGGCTATGGATCAGGGTCAGCGTCAGCCTGTGCAGGATTTTATCGCGGTCAATAAGTATGCCGGCAAAAAGGACTTTGTGGTGCCGCAGCCGGCTTCCGAAGAGCTCAAGCACAATTTTGATTATATCAGCCTGTATCACCTCATGCCGGGCAACATCGAGATTGAGGCTATCCTCAAAAAGATGGGCAAGACCCGTCCGGAGCAGGAATTGAACTGCGGTGCCTGCGGCTATAATACCTGCCGCGAAAAGGCCATCGCCGTTTATCAGGGCAAGGCGGAGATTTCCATGTGCCTGCCGTATCTGCTCGGCAAAGCGCAGTCGTTCTCCGATACCATCATCAACAACACGCCGAACGGCATTTTGGTGCTGAACGAATCGCTGGAAATCCAGCAGATCAACGCTGCCGCGCGTAAGATCGTGAACGTGAAGCATACATCCGAGGTGCTCGGCAAGCAGGTCATCCGCATTCTGGACCCGCGCGTCTTCATCGACGTCATGCAGTCCGGCCGCGGCGTGCGCGACGAGCGTGTGTACCTTGCGGAATACGGCAAGTATGTCGACCAGACCGTGCTCTACGACCGCAACTATCACATTATCATGTGCATCATGCGTGATGTGACGGATGAAATGAACGAACACCTGAAAAAAGAAAAAATGGGGCAGCAGACGATTGAAGTCACCAACCGTGTGATCGAAAAGCAGATGCGCGTCGTACAGGAGATCGCATCGCTGCTCGGCGAGACCACGGCAGAAACGAAAATCGCGCTCACCAAGTTAAAGGAATCGCTGCAAGATGAATAATCTCTGTACAGATATTGGCTGGATGAGCCTCAACAAAAAAGGTGAACAGCTTTGCGGCGATCACGTTGACATCGTTCCGCAGGGAGAAAATTCCACGGTGGTCGTGCTGGCAGACGGCATGGGCAGCGGTGTTAAGGCAAATATTCTTTCCACGCTGACCGCAAAGATCATCTCTACCATGATGGCGGAGGGGCTGCATGTCGAAGACTGCGTGGAGACCATTGCGTCTACATTGCCCATCTGCGCGGTGCGCGGCGTGGCGTATTCCACGTTCACCATCATCCGAATCATAGAAAATGAAGAAGCGGAGATCATTCAGTATGATAACCCGTTCGTGGTTCTGCTGCGCAACGGCAAAAACTGGGAATACCCGCGCGAAGCCGTCGAGATCGGCGGCAAAACGATCTATAAGACCCGCATCCCGATTCAGAAGGATGACACGTTCATCGCGTTCAGCGACGGCGCCATTCATGCCGGCATCGGCATGTCGCTGAATTTCGGCTGGGAGCGCAAGGACATCATCGACTATATGGAGATGATGTACGACGAAAGCTTCACGGCAAAAACGCTCAATGCGCTGCTGCTCGATGAGTGCAACAAGCTTTACGGCGGCCAGCCGGGCGACGATACCACCGCGGTCTGCGTCAAAGTGCGCGAGCGCTGCTGCGTGAACCTGATGATCGGACCGCCGTCTAAACCCGAAGATCTCGCGAAAATGCACGAGGCGTTTTTCTCGGCACCCGGCAAGCGGATCGTCTGCGGCGGCACCACGTCTACGCTTGCGGCGGAATACCTCAAAAAGCCCATCATCGCACAGCTCGATTACCTCGATTCCGATATTCCGCCCACGGCGAAAGTCGAAGGACTCGACCTTGTCACCGAAGGCGTCATCACCATGAGCAAGGTTGTCGAGTACGCGAAGGATTACCTTGAGGAAAACCGCAAGTACAGCCAGTGGGGCTATAAGCGCGACGGTGCGTCCATGATCGCCCGCATGCTGTTTGAAGAAGCGACCGATATCAACTTCTTTGTCGGTCGTGCGGTAAACCCGGCGCACCAGAACCCAAATCTGCCCATTAACTTCAACATCAAGATGCAGTTGGTCGAAAATCTCTGCGCCTCGCTCGAGAAGATGGGCAAAAAAGTTAAGGTATCCTACTTCTAAACGCAGAATAGCTTCTGTGTATAGAGTGTCTCGGCACTCTAAGGAAGATTTGAAAAATATAGAAAAGGAAATCTCTGTCCAAAGCAAGAAAGGTTTGATGTGAAGAATGAGAAAGTTTGATACGAAAATCCAGTATTTGAAGTATAAGGTCCTGCGCGAGGTCGCACGTTACGGTTTTGAGGATAACCTCGACGCCGCATACTATGAGATTCCGAAGCTGATCGTCAAAGAAAAACCGACGATGCGCTGCTGTATCTACAAAGAGCGCGCCATCGTTGAGGAGCGCATCAAGCTCGCTATGGGCGGCGACAAGAAAAACCCGAACGTCATCGAAGTCATCGAGATTGCCTGCGACGAATGCCCGGTCAGCGGCCATGTCGTCACAGAGTCCTGCCGCGGTTGTCTTGCACACCGCTGCGAGGACGTATGCCGCCGCGGCGCCATCACGTTTGATGAGCAGCAGAAGGCGCACATCGATAAGTCGAAGTGCGTAGAGTGCGGCCAGTGCGCAAAGGTATGCCCGTACAGCGCCATCATCAACCAGAAGCGTCCGTGCGAAAAGGCCTGCAAGATTAAGGCCATCAGCATGAGCAGCGAGGAGCATCGCGCAGCGCATATTGATAACGAAAAGTGCATCTCCTGCGGCGCCTGTGTCTACCAGTGCCCGTTCGGCGCAATCGTCGATAAGTCCTTCATTCTCGATGCTGTCAACCTCATCAAGGGCAGCCACGAAAATCAGGACTACAAGGTTTACGCGGTCGTAGCACCGTCTATCTCCAGCCAGTTCAGCTATGCAAAGCTCGGCCAGGTCATCACCGGCATCCAGCGCCTCGGCTTCTATCATGTCATCGAAGCGGCGCTCGGCGCAGATATGGTTGCGTATAAGGAAGCGGCAGAGCTTGCGGAAAAGGGCTTCCTCACAAGCTCCTGCTGCCCGGCATTTGTTTCCTACATCAAGAAGAACTTCCCGACCATGGTTGATAAAATCTCGCACAACCTGTCTCCGGCAGCTGAGATCGGCCGCTACATCAAGGAGACCACTCCGGGCGCAAAGGTCGTTTTCATCGGGCCGTGCACCGCGAAGAAGATGGAGTTCAAGGAAGGCGAGCCGGCAAGCCGGTACATTGACTGCACGCTGACGTTTGAGGAGCTGCAGGCACTGTTTGACAGCCGCAACATCGACCTCACCACGCTCGAAGAAGGCGTGCTCGACAACGCCTCCTACTACGGCCGCATCTTTGCGCGCAGCGGCGGTCTGTCCGACGCGGTTGTGGAAGCACTCAAGGAGCAGAACAACGAAGACTTCAAGCTCAACGCCATTGCATGCGACGGCATCGAAGCCTGCAAGGCGGCTTTGCTGCGTGCCTCCAAGAATGTTCTGCCGAACAACTTCATTGAGGGCATGGCGTGCACCGGCGGCTGCATCGGCGGCGCAGGCTGTCTGACCCACGGCGAAAAGAACAAGGCAGATGTCGATAAGTACGGCAAGCAGGCGATGGAGAAGACAATCCTCGACGCCATCTCCGTGACCGATGTCGGACCGGAAGCCGAGTAATTAACCGAAATGAGATCCGGTCTGCTGTGCTTGCAGGCCGGATTTTGTTCTATTTTGAAAAAACGAGAGGAGTTTTACCATGAAAGCAACGTATTTTATGGGCCACGAGACGTTTGAGGTGCGCGAGTGCCCCATCCCGAAGGCAAAGCCCGGCACAGTCGTTGTCAAGAACTACGCCTGCGGCGTGTGCGGCACGGATGTGCACATTTACCACGGCGAAAAGGGCAGCGCAGCGGTCAACCCGCCGGTCGTGCTCGGCCATGAGTATTCCGGCGTCGTCACAGAAGTGGGCGAGGGTGTCAAGGGCCTCAAGATTGGCGACCACGTCACCATCGACCCGAACATCTACTGCGGCGAGTGCGAATACTGCCGCAACGGTAAAAAGCAGATGTGCCGCCACATGGAGGCTGTCGGCGTCACGATGAACGGCGGCTTTGAAGAATACAGCATCGTGCCCGCCGCACAGGCTTTGCTGCTGGATCCGAATGTACCGTTAGAATACGGCGCGATGAGCGAGCCGCTTGCTTGCTGCCTGCACGGCATCGACCGCGCGGAGATCAAGGTGGGCGACATCGTATGCGTGGTCGGCGGCGGTGCCATCGGCCTGCTGCTCGTGCAGCTTGCGCGTCTTGCCGGTGCGGCTAAGGTCGTTTTGAGCGAGCCGAACGAAGCGCGCCGCAAGGTTGCAAAGGAGCTCGGCGCGGATCTGTGCATTAACCCGCTCGAAGACGGCTATTACGAAAAATTCCTCGCGTTCGTCGGCGGCGACGGCGCAGACGTCATCATTGAGTGCGCGGGCAACCACGCCGCTGTGGAAAGCGCCTTCAAGTTTGCAAGACGCGGCGCGACGATCCTGCTCTTCAGCGTGCCGAAGGTGGAAGCGACCTACGAAGTGCCGCTTTTCGACGTCTACCAGAAAGAGCTCACCATCAAGGGCACGTTCGTCAACCCGGATACGCACCTGCGCGCCGTAGAGCTCATCAACTCCGGCCGCATTCAGATCGCGCCGATCATCACGCACACGTTCACGCTCGATGAGCTGCCGGAAGCCATTGCCATGCAGATGAGCGCCGAGGCCATCAAGGTCATCGTAAAAGCGTAAACCGCGCGCGGTGCTGAACTTTTAACAAAACATTCTGCAAAGACGCGCCGTTTTCCGTGCAGATGCAGATTTTTTCGGTTTGCCGTGAGTTTTCATTGTACTTTTTAAAAAATTGCGGTATAATAATACAAATCGGCTTAAAGCGCTGCTTTTGGCCGTGTGTGGTAAAAAATAAGGCGTATGAGGACACACCTCACTCCCGGAGAAAGGAATGCTTTCGTTTTAGGAAGCGGTGGCTGAATTATGGCACAGAATCTCTCTAACGATCATATTAACCTGACCATGCTGACGGATTTCTATGAGATCACTATGGCAAACGGCTATTTTACCAATGGTTTTAAGGATACCATCGGCTACTTTGATATGTTTTTCCGCAAAGTGCCGGACGGCGGCGGGTTTGCCATTATGGCAGGCGTGGAGCAGCTCGTCAATTACTTGAGTGAGCTTTCTTTCACGCAGGAGGATATCGATTACCTGCGCTCCAAGCACATTTTTCGCGAAGAGTTCCTCGATTATCTGAAGAACTTCAAGTTTACCTGCGATGTTTGGGCTGTGCCGGAGGGCACGCCGATCTTCCCGGGTGAGCCGATCGTCACCGTGCGCGGCCCGGTCATTCAGGCACAGTTTGTGGAGACCATGGTTTTACTGTCCATCAACCACCAGAGCCTCATCGCAACGAAGACAAACCGCATCGTGCGTGCTGCGGACGGCAGATCGGTTATGGAGTTCGGCTCCCGCCGTGCACAGGGCTTTGACGGCGCCATTTATGGCGCGCGTGCCGCATATATCGGCGGCTGCGTCGGCACTGCCTGCACCATCAGCGACCGCCGTTTCGGCGTTCCGGCGCTCGGCACCATGGCGCACAGCTGGGTACAGCTTTTTGACAGCGAATACGAAGCGTTTAAAGCGTATGCCGAAGAATATCCGCACAACTGCACGCTGCTCGTCGATACATACAACGTATTGAAATCCGGTGTGCCGAACGCCATCCGCGTCTTTAACGAAGTACTCGTGCCGCAGGGCTTCCGCCCGGCCGGCATCCGCATCGACAGCGGCGACATCACGTATCTTTCCAGAAAAGCGAGAAAGATGCTCGACGACGCCGGCTTTGAAGACTGCAAGATCTGCGCATCCAATTCCCTTGATGAGTACATCATTCGCGATATGCTCATGCAGGGCGCAAAGGTTGATTCCTTTGGCGTAGGCGAGCGTCTCATCACGTCCTCCAGCGAGCCGGTGTTCGGCGGCGTTTATAAGCTGGCGGCCGTTGAAAAACCGGACGGCACCATCGTTCCGAAGATCAAGATCAGCGAAAACGTAGCGAAGATCACCACACCGTGCTTCAAGGAGGTTTGGCGTATTTTCGACCGCGAGACCGACAAGGCCATTGCGGATGTCATCACGCTGAACGACGAGATCATCGATGACGAGAAGCCGTATACGATCTTCGACCCGAATCACACGTGGAAGCGCAAGACTGTGGAGAATTTCCGCGCCGTGCGCCTGCGTACCCAGCTGTTTAAAAACGGCGAGTGCCTGTATCAGCCGCGTGCCTTAAGCGCCATCCGCGCGCATTGCCTCGCGCAGGTCGATACGCTGTGGGAAGAAGTAACGCGATTTGAAAACCCGCACAGCTACTATGTGGACCTTTCCCAGAAGCTGTGGGACGAGAAGAATCGCTTGCTTTCCGAAAACCAGTATTAAAATCCAATCATTTCACAAATTTTGCGAGTAAGCCGGACAGCTGCGGGTGTACGCCGAAAGGCCGCATCTGAGGAAAGTCCGAGCTCCACAGGGCGAGAATAACGGCTAACGGCCGCCGGGGGCGACCCCAGGGAAAGTGCAACAGAGATATACCGCCTGCATTGCAGGTAAGGGTGGAAAGGTGCGGTAAGAGCGCACCGGCGCGCAGGAGACTGCGCGGCCATGTAAACCCTATTCGGAGCAACATCGTGGAGAAACATATACGTCGGCCCGGCGGTTTCGAGGAGATGGCTTGAGCTGCACGGCAACGTGCAGACGAGAAAGATGGTTGTCCAAGACAGAACTCGGCTTATAGGTTTAGTCGCAATCTTGAATAGAAGGGACAGAGAGTGCAAGCTTTCTGTCCTTTTTGTTTATTGCATATAAAAATGCCTCCCCGTTTTGGCTAAAACGATATTGACAAAATTCGCGCTTTTATGTTATTCTTTTTGTAACAAAAGCGGTTTCCCGTAAACGCGCATATACTTTTAACATCGGGAGAACGGTTACGGTCGTTCTCTTTTTGCGTATTCGCGCGCTTTATTGAGTTACTGTGCTGATTTAAAAGGAGGCGGACGATATGAAACGCAAATGTGTGGTCGTTTTGGCAATCTTGGTGCTGATGCAGGTGCTATGCGGCGCTCAAAGCGCGCCGAAAGCACAAACAGCAGGGGAGAAAAAGCCGACAATCTTAGTGGAAAGCAAAAATTTCTTCAAGAATAATCCAATCACGGAGATTTACGAATACCTCTACGGCGAGTGCCCGGTGGAGTTTGTCGCGCTACCGAGCAATGGAGCCGAGCGCGAAGCAAAGATAGAAGGAATTTGTGCCGAGATCGAAGCCGGCGGCGGGCCCGACGCGTTTATTTTGGCGGCGCACGCCCCGAACTCGACTTGTACGTCCGCGCTTTTCCCGGATGTGGAGCAGAGTATGGCAGACGGCGCATTTCTGCCGCTCGATACCTACATCAAAAGCAGCCTCTATCTTGACCCGAGTGCACAGGTGCAGCCGGTGTTTAATGCCGGCAAGGTAAACGGTGAACAGGTCGTGCTGCCGCTTTTATACCGCGTGAACACCTATCTGCTCGATAAAGCGCAGATGCAGGACCCGAACGCGCAGTATACGTCTTTCGACGCGCTGAAAACCTGCAAGGACGATACTGTTTTGAGTGTTTTGCAGGCACATCAGGCGAGCTGGTACGGCGCACAGTTTGCGGATATTGAAACCGCATCGGAATTTTCCGTGCCCACTGCCGAAAATGAAGTTGCAGACGCCGAAATTTCGCTTACCGGCGGCGCATGGTACGAAGATGGCTTTACTTATTACGCACAGAACAAAAACGACACCTACACGCTGACCGTCCCAAACGATGCGGGCGGTGTGACGGCGTTCGTCACGGCCTATGCGGCGGTGAATCCGAATACGAAGTGCGCCGAGGAAGTCTTTAAATACCTCGAACTCTTTTACAGCGACGCCGTGCAGAGCGACAACGGCCTGCGCGATAAAGAAACGGAAATCACCTACGGCGCGCTTGCAAGAAGCAATATGTTTGCGTTGCTGCGTGCAGATATCAGCACTGTAACGGGCGAATACGTCTACGAAAACGCAGAGCTGCGCAATGAGATTAACAGCCGTATCAACGCGGTACGCTTTTACGGCGAAAAGGACCGCGAATTGCTCAAACACGCGCCTTTGGGCTGATTTTTCGGAGAATTTCAGGAAAATAGAATTTTCCTCTTGCAAAACCGAAAGAACTGTGGTAGGATAGTCAAAACAAATTTGAAAGAAAGGGGTATGACAATGTTCCGCTTTGTCCGCGTTATGATGAATATGCAGTCCGCAAATGCCATGGGTAACGGTACTTGCTGCGGGTCTACATTGTCATACGCTTTTTGAAAGTTAGAAAGAACCTAACCGCATAAATCGCAATGAACAGTGCAGGCTGAATGAACGGTCTGCACTGTTTTATTTTCAGGAGAAATCAGGAGGAAACACAATGGAACACAGAGGGACTGTCACACTCGAAACGCCAAGACTCATTTTGCGCCGCTTAACGCTTGCGGACGCAGAGCCGATGTACCGCAACTGGGCGTCCGACCCTGGGGTCACAAAGTTCCTCACATGGCCCACGCACAGCAGCGTAGAGGTAACAAAGCAGATCCTCGCGCTGTGGACATCGCACTATGAGGAGCTCAACTATTACCAGTGGGGCATTGTTGTAAAGGATGAAAACGCGCTTATCGGCACCATCGCTGCGGTAAAAACGGATGATGAGATCAAAGCGGCAGAGATCGGCTACTGCATCGGCCAAAACTGGTGGCACAAGGGCTATACGAGCGAAGCGCTCGGTGCCGTGATTCATTTCCTGCTTGACGAGGTCGGCCTTAACCGCATTACGGCGCGCCACGATGTGAACAACTCGCACTCCGGCGGCGTGATGAAAAAGTGCGGCATGCAGTTTGAGGGCATCATGCGCGAGGGTGCGAAGAACAATGGGGGACTGTGCGACATCGCAAATTATGCGATTTTGAAGAAAGATCGCGCATAAATCGCGTTTTCGGGGAGAAAATTCAAAATTTTCCTTGCTAAACCGATAGCGTTTGTAGTATGATAATAAAAGTGATTATTTGCGGAGAAATGCCGCATGCCAAAGCGTAGGTTTTGCGTGTGCAGTTTAAGTGCCGCACGGAAAGGAATGTGGTCATCATGAAAAGAACAGAAATCGCGGCCCTCTACGGATCGCCGGAGACCTTTGGCGATACGCAGGTCACGGTCTGTGGCTGGGCGAGATCGATCCGCGACTCCAAAGCGCTCGGATTTATCGATCTGAATGACGGCAGCTGCTTTAAGGGCGTACAGATTGTCTTTACGGCGGAAAAACTCGAAAATTACAAGGAGATCGCTTCCCAGAATGTCGGCGCTGCGCTGCGTGTCACTGGTACGTTGCTGCTCACGCCGGAAGCGAAGCAGCCTTTTGAAATTCAGGCGGAGGAGATTACCGTTGAGGGTGCGTCCTCGCCGGAATACCCGCTTCAGAAGAAGCGCCACACGGTGGAATACCTGCGTACGGTCGCGCACCTGCGCCCGAGAACGAACCTCTTCAACGCGGCGTTCCGCGTGCGTTCCGCTGCGGCGTTCGCCATCCATAAGTTCTTCAACGAGAACGGCTTCACCTACGTGCATACGCCGATTGTCACGGGCAGTGACTGCGAGGGCGCGGGCGAGATGTTCCAGCTGACAACGCTCGACCTCGACAATGTTCCGAAAAACGAGGACGGCACGGTCGATTACAGCAAGGATTTCTTCGGCAAGCAGACGTCCCTCACCGTTTCCGGCCAGCTTGAGGCGGAGTGCATGGCCATGGCGTTCGGTAAGGTCTATACGTTCGGCCCCACGTTCCGTGCAGAGCGCTCCTACACGCAGCGTCACGCGGCAGAGTTCTGGATGGTCGAGCCGGAGATTGCGTTTGCCGATCTCAACGACGACATGGATCTCATGGAGGCCATGATTAAGTACATCATCAAAGACGTTATGGCGCGCTGCCCGCAGGACATCGACTTCTTCAACCAGTTTGTCGATAAGGGTCTCAAAGAGCGTCTGGAGCACGTGGCAAACTCCGATTTTGTCCGCATTTCCTATACGGATGCCGTAAAGCTCCTTGAAAAGAACAACGACAACTTTGAATATAAGGTCTCCTGGGGCTGCGACCTCCAGACCGAGCACGAGCGCTACCTCACCGAAAAAGAGTTCGGCAAGCCGGTGTTCGTCACCGATTACCCGAAGGAGATCAAGGCGTTCTACATGCGCCTCAATGACGATGACAAGACCGTTGCGGCGACCGATCTGCTCGTGCCGGGCATCGGCGAGCTGTGTGGCGCAAGCCAGAGAGAAGAGCGCTACGACGTGCTTCTGAACCGCATTCGCGAGCTCGGCCTTAACGAGGAGGATTACTGGTGGTACCTCGACCTTCGCCGTTTCGGCGGCAACAAGCATGCGGGCTTCGGCCTCGGCTTCGAGCGCATGGTCATGTACCTTACGGGCATCTCCAATATCCGCGACGTACTGCCGTTCCCGCGCACAACGGGCTCTGCGGAGTTCTAAATTTCATAAAAGCAATTTTGCCGGTGCAGTTCGCTGTGCCGGTTTTTGCTTTGTTATACGCTTGTCAGAATGAACGGAAAAGCAGGAAAACACGTCGTACAATCGTGCAAAACGGGAAAAAATGCAAGATTTATAAATAAGGCTTGCATTTTTAGCTTATTTGCATTACAATAAGAATTGTTTCAGGCGCTATTGGAGCGTAAAAATGAATTGAATACTTATTTTTCAATTCAAAATCTTATTTATGGAGATGTTTTCGTGGCGTACGCAAACTTGAGCAAAGCAGAATTACAGAAGGTTTTCGATGAGCTTTCCGCAGAATATAAGGGCTACCAGGCCAAAAATCTTTCGCTGAACATGGCGCGCGGCAAGCCCAGCGCAAAACAACTGGAGCTCGCCCTCGGCGTTTTGGAAGCGCTGAAAGCGAGAAGCGAATTTGCGAATTCCAACGGTGATGACTGCCGTAACTACGGTCTTTGGGACGGTCTGCCGGAGATGAAACGCATTTTCGCCGATATGGTCGGCGTACCGGCTTCGCAGGTCATTCTCGGCAACAACTCAAGCTTGATGATGATGTTTGAGGTTATTTCCCGCGGCTTCTCGCACGGTTACAACGGCTGCACACCGTGGTGCAAGCTGGATAAGAAAAAATTTCTCTGTCCGGTGCCGGGCTACGACCGCCATTTTGCCGTAACGGAGTATTACGGCTTCGAGCTTATCAACATCCCGATGTATGCTACCGGCCCGGATATGGATCTCATCGAAAAGCTCGTCAAGGACGATGACTCCATCAAGGGCATTTGGTGTGTGCCGAAGTATTCGAACCCCACGGGTGTCACGTATTCCGATGAGACTGTCCGCCGTTTCGCCGCATTAAAACCGGCTGCAAAGGACTTCAAAATCATGTGGGATAACGCCTATTGTGTGCATGACCTCACCGATACGCCGGATACGCTGCTCAATATCTACGATCTCTGCGTTGAAAACGGCACGGAAGATCAGATCTTCATTTTTGCCTCTACGTCCAAGATCTCGTTCCCGGGCGCCGGTGTGGCCGGCCTCGCTACGAGCGATAACAATATCCGCGATTTCAAGGAGCACACGCTCACGTCTACCATCGGCCCGGATAAGCTGAATCAGCTGCGCCACGTGCTGTTCCTGCACGACATCAACGGTGTGCGCGCCCTCATGAAGGGCCACCGCGCCATTTTGGAACCGAAGTTCCGCCTGTGTGAGCTGATGTTGGAGGAAAATATCGGCGACCTCGGCATCGCCGAGTGGAATAAGCCGAACGGCGGCTATTTCATCAGCGTCGATGTGCTTGACGGCTGCGCAAAGCGCGTCGTGCAGCTGTGCAAAGAAGCGGGCGTCATCCTGACCGATGCCGGCGCGACGTTCCCGTACGGCAAAGACCCGCACGACAGTAACATTCGTCTTGCGCCGTCGTTCCCGCCGCTTGAAGAGCTCGAACAAGCCATGGAAGTTTTCTGTTGCTCCATCAAGCTTGCCGCTGCAGAAAAGCTGCTGAACGCGTAAAAATTTCATACAAAATACAGAGCAAGAGAGGGATAAACCGTCCTTCTCTTGCTTTTTTGCATAAAAGCGGACATCTTTTCAAAATCGCCTTGACGCCGAACATAAGTTTTGCTATACTGGGAAATACGGGAGAATAGTTTTAATTCAGAGGAGAACGATATGGAAAAGAAAAACAACAGAAAAATTCTCGAATATTTCACCTGCGAAAATAAAGAGCACTGGCTCCGTGAGATTCAAAAGAGCGATTGGGGAGCAGGGCAGTACCTTTACAGCTTGCTGAAAGAAAATAAGCTGAAAGCACTTGTCGGCGCAACAACACTGGTTTTGATGCTGGCAGACGGCGACAAGCTCGTCTCGTTCTGTACGCTTGCGCCGCTTGATGACGTGCAGCCGACATCGTACACGCCGTGGGTCGGGTTTGTGTATACATTCCCGGAGTACCGCGGGCAGCACTGTGCCGGTCGGCTTTTGGACTGCGCAGAAAGCATCGCGGCCATCATGGAACGGAAGTACACATACATTTCTACCAATCACATCGGGCTGTATGAAAAATACGGCTATACATTTTTAGAGACCGCACAAGACATTTCCGGCGGCGAGACCCGCATTTACCGCAAGGCGCTTTTAGACGGCGGGCCGGAAACGGAGCGCCGCCTAAAAAACGGAGCCCGGTATAAATCGGAGATTGTCCGTGCAGCGCGTACAGGCACCGACCCGACGGCGTATTGCGGGCTTTCGTGCGACCATTGCTTTTTAGGGCAGTGGTGCGGCGGCTGTCGGTCGGATTTTAACTGTTGCTCCTACGGCACGCTGTACGAGAAAGGCGTATGCCCCAATGCTGCCTGCTGTAAGGAAAACGGGCTTGACGGTTGCTATGACTGCGCGGAAATTCTGATGTGCGAAAAGGGATTTTACACGAAGGACAACGACGGCGCAGCCGCCGCCAAGGCGCAGGCGCTGTTCATTCATAAGCACGGCAAGGAAGAGTTTTTCAAGCTGCAAAACGTCATGCACAAAGCGCGTGATTTCAAGAAGATACAGGAAATCTTGGGCCAAAACACGCAGGAGGGTTTGCACATTTTAGAAAGCTTTATGAAAACGGAAGCAGATGTTTGACGGCACTTTCGATTTTTGAATGTATTTTATCAAAATACAATAATTTTAAAATTGTATTTTGAAGTTCTGCTTTTGTAAATTTGCGGTTTTTAATTTATATTGATTTGGATTTTACTGTTAGTATTCCGGCTTTTTTCAACATGCCGACCAGCATGAAAAAAGTGCCGGTGTAGGGGATGAGCCAAAAATTGCGGCTGATAAGGCTGCAATATACAGCGAAAAGCATCACGGCGGGCGGGGTGCGCGTCATTTTGGCGAGCAGCTTCGGCTCAATGATCTGTCGAATGACGCTTAGAATGATCCATCCGATGAAAAGCCCGAGTGCTTGCGCCGCGCTGCCGCATAACAATCGGTAAACGGCGAGCGGCAGCAAAACAGTTCCCGGCCCAAAGACCGGGAAAATATCGGAGACCGTCACAACGGCGGCAGTCATCAGCGGGTATTCCATGCGCAGCAGGTGGAGCATCACAAAACTTTCCGCAAACGTGATGGTGTAAATGAGTGCATAGGCAGAAACAAACCCGACGGAAGATTCACTTTTTGCGGATTTTTGCAGGTTTTCTACGCACTTTTCACCGATGAGCTTCTTTAAAAGTGACAGCAAACTTTCACGGTACAGCAGGGTGAGATACGCAAAAACCGGGATGAGCGTGAGCGTTAAAAACACGGCAGGCAGCAGCAAAATCGCTTTTACGGTGCCTTGCAGCGCGGGCATGGCGACACCCATGTTACCCGAAAAATTCTTCTGCGCAGCGGAGATCCACTGCGGCAATTCCTGCCATGTGCGCTCCAAAAACGACCGCACGGCGGGGGCGAGTGCTTCGTAGCGAAAGTATCGCCCGGAAGCAAAAAACGCGGCGCTTTCCCGGATGAGCCGCGTGAAAAGCAATGCAAGAAGGACAAGTGAAACGGTATAAACGGCGACAGCAGTGCAAAGTGCGGCGCGCTTATGGGAGAGATGCAGCCGTTTTTCCAGCAGGCGGCATAGCGGTGCTGTGATCCACCCAAGCAGCCCGCCAAGCAAAATCGGGAGAATATGAAAAATAAATCGAACCGCCAAAACAAAGACAACTGTATACAGTATTAATAATACGATAAATATCTTTTTGCTTTTTACAAATTTCCAAACGCGCTTTACCACCTTTGCACCGTCTTTCCTTTACAGATTTGCAGCGCACATAGTTTGGCTTTGCGCGGCGGAAAAATTCGCAAATTTAGGCAAAATATGCATGACATTTTTTGCGCGGTGTGCTACAATATCCTCGAATAAATGTGGTGCATGCATTTTAATGCACCGATAACGGCTAAAGGAGCTTGAGTTTATGGAAATTACAGTCAGCAAACGTTTTCTACGCGTGCCGGTGAAATTTGACGGCACTTCGCACAAATTTACTTTTTCTGAAAACGGCACACCGGTTTATAAGTTCGATGCCGTTTATACGGAAGAAAACGCAGATGCGGTTTATTATGCCGATCTGCGCGATTACCTTGGTAAGACGATGACTGTCACGGTAGAGCCGGAGTGCGCATTTACACCGGTGTTTGAGGATACCATGACGCCGCTTACGGCGGAAGAGACCGTCTTGCGCCCGCAGCTGCACTTTACAGCGGAGCGCGGCTGGATCAACGATCCGAACGGTCTGTGCTTTTACGGCGGACAGTATCACCTTTTCTACCAGCACAATCCCTACGGCAGACTGTGGGGCAACATGCATTGGGGTCACGCCGTGAGCCCGGATCTTCTCCACTGGGAATATAAGGAAGAAGCGATGTTCCTTGACATGGACGGCGCAATGTTTTCCGGCTGTGCGGTAGTCGATCACAACAATGTTTCCGGCCTCAAGGAAGGCGATGAAACGCCAATCTTGTTCTTTTACACCTGCGCGGGCGAAAAAAAGAGCACACAGTGCCTTGCGTACAGCACAGACGGCGGTAAAACGCTGAAAAAGTATGACAAAAATCCGCTGATCGACGAGATTGCACCCGGCAACCGCGACCCGAAGGTTATTTACGACGCAAAGCGTGCGCGCTGGCTGATGGCACTGTATTTTGTGGAGCGCACCTACGCAATCTTCACGTCGCAGGACTTACTGCATTGGGATCTTCTGCAGAAATTTGACCTGCCCGGTGATGACGAGTGCCCGGATCTCTATCCGCTTACAGCAGATGACGGCAGAACGCTGTGGGTCTATTCCGGTGCGCACGACATGTATTTTGTCGGTGATTTTGATGAAAACGGCCTTTACCAGCCGATTCAGTCGGTCGGGCAGCTTTCGTATAACTCGCAGTCGTATGCGGCGCAGACGTATTACTATGAGCCGGGCAAGCCGGTCATCCGCTTTGCGTGGAACCGCAGCGATATTCCCGGCGCACCGTTCAACGGCTCCATGTGTACGCCGACCGAAATGACGCTGAAAAAGCACGGCGACCGCTACTATCTCTCTGCGCTGCCGATCAAGAGCACAGAAAATCTGGTTGTAAAATCTGACAAGCTTGACGACTTTACATTGACACACTGCACGCACGAGCTCGGCAGCAAGACCTGCCGCATCTCCTTTACTGTAAAGGAAGGGAATCTTACATGCAGCTTGTACGGCCTTGAGATGAAGCTCGACAAAAACGGTCTGACCTGCGGAGAATCCATATTGCCGCGCCTGAAAAACGAGCCGATGAAGGTGGATATCATTACCGATACAAACAGCGTAGAGATTTATTTGAACGGCGTTGCAAACACGGTCATCGCGCATGTGCTGGATGAGACAAAGCCGACGTTCACGATCCACGCCGAGGATCCCGTTGAGGTGCAGAACCTCACAGTTTCCGAGCTTTCGCTGTGATGCGTGCAATGAAGCGCGTACTGACCATCGCCGGGTCGGATTGCTCCGGCGGCGCGGGTATTCAGGCGGATATCAAGACAATATCCGCACACGGCGTGTACGCGATGAGCGTGATCGTGTCCGTTGTGGCGGAAAACACCGTGCATGTGCTGAAAAAGCAGGATATTGCGCCGGAGATTGTCCGCGCGCAGGTGGACGCAATCTATGAAGATATCGGTACGGACGCCGTGAAGATTGGCATGCTGCCGACGCCGGAGGTGATGTCTGCTGTGGCGGAAAAGCTGCGCAAATACTGTCCGAAGAACGTCGTTGTTGACCCTGTGATGTATGCGAAAGACGGAACGGCACTGATGGCTCCGCAGTCGATTGAGACATTCAAAGCGGAAATTTTGCCGCTCGCCGACGTGCTGACACCGAATATTCCCGAGGCGGAGGAAATTACCGGGATGCACATTGAGACGGAAGACGATATGTGTGCTGCAGCAAAGCTGATTTACACAATGGGCTGTAAAACTGTGCTTGTAAAGGGAGGACACTTTGCAGGCGACCCGATCGATATTCTGTTCGATGGTGAACAGCATATAAGCTTTACAGCGAAACGCATTCAAACGAAGAACACGCACGGCACAGGGTGCACGCTGTCTTCCGCTATTGCCTCGAATTTGGCGCTTGGATATGCACCCGCTGAAGCGGTGAAGCGTGCGAAAGACTACATGACGTGCGCCATCGAGCACGCGCTCGAGCTCGGGCACGGCGCTGGGCCGACGAACCACTTTTACAGCTTGTATCAAAACGGACTTCCAAAGTAAATAGCTTGCTCCATAGAGAAAGCACCTTGTAAAGCTTTTGGCCTTGCAGGGTGCTTTTCATGTTTGAAAAATCGCGGCGGATTTGTTTATGGAGCAGGCATGTCAGTTGTTTTTATATTTTTTCATGAGCTTTCGCAGCTTTAAACCGCAGTAGGTGAGCAAGGAAACGTACAGAAGCATCATGGCGGTGAAGAGCACGGTGAATGCGATGGAAGAGCGGCTGTCGGTTTCTATGCTGCGCATGAAATTCGGAGACACACAGCAGATGAAAATGACTAAAAGCGGCAGCATACGTGTTTTCATGATGTGGCGAATGAGGTCAATTTTCGATTCGTTATCGGAAAACAGCTCGCCGTCCTGCTCGGTGTTTTGAACGGATGCGGGCTTGCGAAAATACAGCCATCCGACGCAGCGGCCGATGTACTCCCAGCCGTAATCCGTGAACAGTTGGAAATAGTTGGCGTTTTCCGCGCCGTTTTTGTAATCGAGACGATAAATGACATCTTCGGGTGTACACTTTTCAAAAATATAAAGGCACGGTGGGATCATTTTGTGCAGCTTCCAGCCGTTTTTATGCTGCTCGTGCAGCCAGATTTCTTCCTCTTCATAATCTGCGATGGTGAAAAAACGAATCATGGTTTTGGTTTCAGGCATGGATCATTTCTCCTTTGCTGTTTTTGTACAGGCGCTCGATGCGCTTGAGCTCGAGCTGCAAGATTTCTTCGCCGAGCGCGGTGATGCGGTAGAGCTTCCGTTTTTCTTCTTCTTTGTAAAAAGCGATAAGGCCGTCCTTTTCCATTTTGGAGAGCGTGCCGTACATGGTGCCGGCGCTGATGACGAGCGCGCCTCCGGTCATTTCGCGCACTTTTTGGCTGATGCCGTAACCGTGCTGAGGCTGACGCAGGCAGAATAAAATGTAAAAGCCGCTTTCCGTCATGGGAACATAAATGCGTTTTAATTTGTCGTCCATCGTATCCCTCACTATCTGCTCTCGATATATCAAGGTTCTGTATACAATATATCGAGGATCGATGTATTTGTCAAGAGGATTTTTTATTTTGCAGCGGTTCTAAACCCGGCGGCACGTCCATAGAATTGGGCATACGGAGCGGAAAGAAAGGTGTGTGCGATGGATTTTGAAAAGGCGATCCGCCCGCTCGGGCGCTTTACACCGATGCTTGAAAAGGTGCCGCAGGCGGTGCGCGACGCGGTGTTTGACATTCGTATCAGTGTGGATAAGCCTGTGCTGCTGTGCTGCGGCGACCGCATTTTGTTTTTGCGGGAAGACGGCGACACGGCGCAGTATTTTTCGCAAAACAATGTGACAGCGACACGCGAGGACGTGGAGGAGATCTTTTTGCGGCTGTGCGGGTATTCCGTTTACAGTCACATGGAGGAGATTCGCGGCGGATTCGTCTCCGCAGACCGCGCGCTGCGGGTGGGCATCGGCGGTACGGCGGTGATTGAAAAGGGCGGCATCAAAACGGTGCGCGACGTGACGAGTCTTTCTGTGCGTATCCCGCGAGAGAAGCGCGGCTGTGCGGAGGAGGTGCTGCGCTGCGGCGTAGACCTCAGCCGCGGGCTGCTGCTTGCTGGCGCGCCGTCCTCGGGCAAAACGACGCTGCTGCGGGACATTGCACGATATATCGGTACGGCGGGACACCGTGTGGTGGTGCTTGACGAGCGGTTTGAGCTGAGTGCGGACGGGTTTGACCTCGGCGCGTGCACGGATATTTTGCAGGGCTACCCGAAGCGGGAGGGACTTTCGCACGCGGTGCGGTGTCTTTCACCGGAGTACATCGTCTGCGATGAGCTCGGCGAAAACGATCTTTCGGCGATACGTGCGGCATCGTTTTCAGGGGTGGCGCTGATTGCGAGCATCCACGCGGGCAGTGTACACGAGCTGTGTTGCCGACCGCTGTGCCGCGAGATTCTGTCGCTCGGCGCGTTTGAAACGGTGGCGCTGCTGCACGGGCGAAGTGCGCCGACGAAAGTGGAAAAGCTGTTTTTGGCGGGTGATCTTCTTGAAAACAACGGCGGCGATCCTGATTGTTCTGTGCGCGGCGACCGCCGGGTCATCGGTATCTGCGCGGCTAAAAATGCGTGAAAAAGAGCTGAGCATCTTCTTGGAAGCGCTTTTTGCGTTGAAAAACGCCGCGGCCTATACGGCGGGCGACCTGTACGCGCTGCTCTCTCTGTGCCGCGAAAACGCTTTTTTGAGGCGCGTGTGGGTGCTTTCTGAAAACATGGATTGCACAGCGGCGTTTAAAGCAGCGGCACATGCATTTTTTACATACCGCGGGGATGAAGCGCTGTGTGCCGCGTTTATCGACGGGTTCGGCAAGACCGACCTCGATGGGCAAATGGCGTACTTTGCGCTGCATGAAGGCCGCGTGCGCAGCGCACTTTTAGCCGCCGAGCAAAGCCTTGCCCAGAAAGGCAGATTGTGCGTGGCGCTGGGACTGTTTGTCGGCGTTTCCGCCGCCCTCATTTTGCTGTAACAGCCGGAAAGGAAAGCAAAGCTATGGATGTAGATCTGATCTTCAAGATCGCCGCCATCGGCATACTTGTGGCCGTTTTGAACCAGCTGCTCATTCGCTCCGGGCGGGAGGAGCAGGCTATGATGACGACGCTTGCAGGGCTCATTGTGGTGCTGACGATGCTCATCACGCAGATTAGCACGCTGTTCGATACGATTAAATCGGTGTTTGGGCTATGAGCACGGTGCTTATGGTATCGGCAGCGGCGGTGTTTGCAGCGGTGTGCGGCGCGCTTTTAAAACGCGGGCAAAAGGAAATAGCTCTGCTGTTTTCGCTTGCGGCGGCGGTGTTCGTTTTTCTGTGTATTTTGCCGCAGATCGAAACACTGACTTCGACATTCCGCGAATGGGCGGAGCTTTCCGGCATGCCGGAGGTGTTCGGAGCGCTGTTAAAAGCGCTCGGCATCGTGCTCATCGGGCGCATAACGGCGGATCTTTGTAAGGATGCGGGGGAATCGGCAATAGCAAGCGGTGTGGAGCTTGCCGTAAAAGCAGCGGTGCTGCTGACGGCGCTGCCGTTGCTGAATCGACTTCTCTCGCTTTTGCAGGAAGTGCTGTTGTTATGAAAAAACGGATTTTGCGCGTCTTTTTGGCTTTGACGGTGTTTATCCTGCTGCTTTCGCTGCCCGTGCGCGCGGACGAAGCGGAGCTCTACCAAAACAGCGGGGCGGATACGCTTATGGAGGCGCTGCCGGAAGAAGCACAGTCGCTTTTGCAGAACGTCGGGGCCGACCCGATGGAAACACCTGCGCCCGACGCGGCGACAAAGCTGTTTTCGGCGCTTTCCGAGGGCTTTCGTGCGGAGTGGACAGCACCGGCGCGGGCACTCCTTACGCTGCTTGTATCATGCGTGCTGTGCAGACTTGTGCAGGAATTCGCCGCAAAGGAGCTTTCCTACGCCGTTTCCGTATGCGGGGCGCTGTGCGCCGCCGTGACGCTGCTTTCGCCTATGGCTTCGCTTTTGGGGCAGGCCGCGCGTGTGACGGATGCTGCTGCCGTTTTTCTGCTTGCCGCGGTGCCCGTGTATGCGGGGCTGCTTTTCACGGCGGGGAACACCGTGACAGCACCGACCTACGGCGCGCTGTCGCTTGCAGCGGCAAATGCCGTCTCGGTTTTGAGCAGCGCGGTGCTCATCCCGGTTTTGCGTGTGTTTTTGGCGTTTTCCGTGGCTTCTGCCGTGACATCGTTTGATTTAAAGCGGCTGACGGACGCGCTGTATAAAGTTATCAAGTGGGCTTTGGTGCTCGCCGTCACGGTATATACGGGCGTTTTGTCCGTACAGACAATTGTTGCGAACAGCGCGGAGATGGCGGGCGGCAAGGCGGCGAAAATGCTTGTCTCCGGCGCGATCCCCATTGTGGGCAGCGCGTTTTCCGATGCGTTTTCGGTCATCGTTTCCGGCGCGGCGCTTGTAAAAAACGGCGTGGGTGCATTTGGGTTGCTTGCATCGCTCGCGATTTTTCTGCCGCTGTGCATAAAGGCTGCCGCGTGGCTTTTGATTTGCTTTTGCGCGGGGCTTGCGGCAGAGGTGTTGGGTCTAAAGCCGCTTGCGTCGTTTTTAAACGGCTGTGCTGCGGCGCTGCGGCTGCTCATTGCGGCGGTATGCAGTGTGGGTGCGGTGGCGGTGGTCTCGACGGCTGTGGTGCTTTGTGTGCGAGGTGCTTATGCGTGAATTGTATGCACTGGTGTTTTCGGTGTGCGTGGTGCTCATCGGAACGGAGATGATCGTGCGGCTGTTCCCGGAAAAAAGCGGGTCACTTATCCACGCGCTTGCAGCGCTGATGCTGCTTGTGGTGCTTGTAAACGGCATTTTAAAGCTGCAAAGCGGGGCCTCGCTCGATTTTGACTTGACCGAAACGGGCGAAGCCGAATCGACGATAACGCAAAGCTACGCGGAAAAGGGCACGGCGATTTTGAAAGAGCGGCTCTCGGCGCTTTTGAAAAGTGCGGGGATGGATGTGCCGGCAGCGAATATCGACATTTGGTACACGCAGGACGATGACGGCGTGGTGACGGTGGAACGTGTGCGGGTACGGGTGCGGTTTGCGACAGACATCGACCGCGCGGACGCGCTTTTGCGCAGCGTGCTGACCGAGGCCATCCCGGTGGATGTGTACGTGTAGGAGGTGAGGCGAGACGGATAAACTGAAAAGCCTTTTGAAAAACGGTAAGCTGACGTATATGCTCATTGCAGCCTGCGCGGCGCTCGTTTTATTGATGCTCCTTTGGCCTATGGACACAAAGAACACGGAAAATGAAGCGCCGGAGACGGTGGAACTGGCGGCGGGAGACTACACCAGAGCGCTTTCCGCGCAGATCGCGCAGATGGTCTCGGCTATCACGGGGGAAAGCGAGCCGCAGGTGACGGTGACGCTGCGTACAATGGGCGAAACGGTGTATGCGACCGAAGATAAGCAGAGCGAAAAAAGCGCCGAGGAGTACAGCGGCGAAAGCCTCAACCGCACGCAGACGGACGGCGACACGCAGAAGACGTATATCCTGGTGAAGGCGGCGGACGGCTCGCAGAAGCCGCTCATCGTGACGAAAACGGAGCCGGAGATCCGAGGCGTGGTAGTCGTGAGTCGCGGGGGAGGCGACCCGAAAATGCGGGAGAAGATTGTGGAGGCCGTGAAGACTGCGCTCGATTTATCCTCAACGCAGGTATGCGTGGTGGGGTACAGCGAATATACATATGGCAACGAATGAAACCATTCAGTGAAGATCGGAGGAACACGGAATGAAATACGGTAAAAGACAGCTGATCTTGGCATCACTTGTGCTGGCCCTTGGTGCGGCGGTGTACTTAAATTGGCAGTTTGCGGGCACAAAGGTGCAGAGCGCGGGCGATGTCAGCGAGGAAAGTGCGTCTTCCGCTCTCGGTGCGGCGCAGCTTGTGAACAACGCCTATGTGGAGACGGTCTCCGACACGCCTATGAACGAGGACGGCGTTCTGCCGGAAACGGAGCCCGCAGACGGTGCGGCGGAAAGCAGCGCGGCAGAAGAAACAGCGGCTGCGGTATCGGCTTCCGCAAAGCTTTCGGACGCCCGCTTGACGCGCCAGACCGCACGGGATGAGGCTGTGGAGCTGCTGGAGGACATCCTGAAAGACGACAGCGCCGAGGTCGCCGTAAAGCAGGCCGCCGTGGACGAAGCTGCGGTTATCGCGCAGAACATTTTGAAAGAGACAAACATAGAGTCCCTCATAGAAGCGAAGGGCTTTACGGAGTGCGTGGCGTACATCAACGGCGAGAGCTGCACGGTGGTTGTAAACGGCGACATGGAGGACGAACAGAACGCGCTCATCGTGCGGGACATTGCAGTTTCCGAAAGCGGCGTCAGCGCGGAAAACGTGAAAATCATTTCTGCGGCGAAATAAAAGATGATTTCTTGCATTTTACCGTTTATCGTGGTATACTATTCCAGAACATATCGGCGTGTATGTCTGGAGCTTGAAAACTGCACATCAAACGGCACCGGTGAAAACCGAAAGTGCCTGATTTCTGCTCAAATTGCCTGCCGATCTTTCGGCGGGCTTTTTTGTTTATATCCGCCATGAATCACGCAATGAATTTTATTGAGATAAGGGAAAGGAACCGAGTATGACGAAAAGAAGAGAATCGAGAGAACAGGCTTTTACGCTGCTTTTTGAAAAGACCGTGACGGGCGACAGCATGGAAGACATCATTGAAATGGCGAAGGAAGCGCGCGACGTCGTTATCGATCCGTACTGCGAAAAGCTGACCGCTTTGACGGAGCTTTATTTAGACGAGATCGACCACACGATCGAAGAAAATCTGCGCGGCTGGAGTTTGCGCCGTCTTTCTAAAATGACGCTGACGATTTTGCGCGTTGCCGTGTGCGAGATGCAGTTTATGCAGGCCGACGATGTTCCGGTGAGCGTTTCCATCAACGAGGCGGTGGAGCTTGCAAAAATTTACGGCAACGAAAAGGACGCTTCTTACGTAAACGGCGTACTTTCCACGATTGCAAAGAAGCTTGAGGGAGCGAAGAACGAGACGGAGAGCGAAAATGCCTAACATCAGCGTGCTCGGTTTAGACACCAGCAATTACACAACGAGCGCCGCGTTTTTTTGTGACGGCGAAATGGACAGCCGCGGCATGATTTTGCCTGTGAAGGAGGGCGAGATCGGATTGCGCCAGAGTGACGCGGTGTTTCACCACACGCGCCAGCTGCCGGAGGTGCTGTCCATGCTCGGTGATAAGATCGGCGGGGCGAAGGTCATTGGCGTTTCGGAGCGTCCGCGTGATGCGAAGGACTCCTATATGCCGTGCTTCTTGGTGGGCATCGGCGCGGCGCAGATGCTTGCGCAGGCGTTAGGGGTGCCGCTGCGGCGCTTTTCGCACCAGCAGGGGCACATTGCGGCGGCGCTTTACTCTGCCCAACGACTGGACTTGCTGCACGAGCGCTTTTTGGCGTTTCACATGTCCGGCGGCACAACGGAAGCGGTTTTGGTAGAACCTGTGGAGGGTGACAAAATGTTTCGCACGCGTCTTGTTGCGTCTTCACTCGATTTAAAGGCCGGGCAGGTCATTGACCGCATCGGCGTGATGCTCGGTCTGCCGTTTCCGGCTGGCAAGCATTTAGACCCCATTGCGTGCAATTATACGGAAAGACTGCGCGTGCGCGCTTCGATGAAAGGCGCGAACTGCTCGCTTTCCGGTGTGGAAAACAAGTGCCGCGAGCTGATGAAAAAGGGCGCGCCGAAGGAGGAAATCGCCGCGACGTGCATGGCGTACGTCATTGCGGCATCGGACGCGATGTGTAAGGCGCTTATCGAGACATTCGGCGATTTGCCCGTGGTGTTTTCGGGCGGCGTGTCTTCAAACTCCATGCTGCGCGCGCACATGAGTGAAAAGTACGGCGCACTGTTTGCGGAGCCGCGTTTTTCGGCGGATAACGCTGCCGGCATCGCCGTTTTGGCGTCACTTTCGCAGGAGGCCTGATATGCGCGTTTTATCGGTTTCGCAGATCAACTTTTTTATAAAGTCGCTTATTGAGGGTGACGGCCGCATGCGCGACATTTACGCGCGCGGCGAAATTTCCAATTTTACCGATCACTACCGCTCCGGACATCTGTATTTTTCGCTGAAAGACGAAAAGTCCGTTTTGAAGGCGGTCATGTTTTCGTCTGCCGCGCGGCGGCTGCGTTTTTGCCCGAAAGAGGGCATGCGCGTTATCGTGCGCGGGCGTGTGGCCGTGTATGAGCCCGGCGGGCAGTACCAATTCTATGTGGAGGAAATGCAGCCGGACGGCGTGGGCGCGCTGAGCTTAGCGTTTGAGCAGCTGAAAGAAAAGCTTGCTGCCGAGGGGCTGTTCGCGGAAGAACACAAGCGGCCGATCCCGCCGTTTCCGGCGCGCCTCGGCGTTATTACATC
>OGPA01000185.1_pt1 | contig 72021 bp, 55 predicted proteins | sample 1552841 | NCBI WGS metagenome assembly OGPA01 (sample SAMEA2579916, study PRJEB22360) | human gut metagenome
TAAAATAGTGGTCGCGGTTTTACCCGTACCCAATCCGGCAGCCGCCGACCCGAATGCCAGTCCGAGCATCCAGGTACGCGGAGCCTCTTCTTTGAAAGCCGGAAACGGTCCGTTGATCGTTATCGACGGGATGCCGGGTGGTGATCTGCGGAATCTTGCCCAGCAGGACATCGAATCTATTACCGTATTGAAGGATGGTTCCGCCGCTGCTATCTACGGCTCCCGCGGAGCGAACGGAGTTATCCTGGTTCAAACGAAGCAGGGAAAAGCCGGTAAAGTATCCATTACATACGATGGTTATGCCGAACATGACTTCGTTGCAGCACGACCGGAAATACTGAGCCCGGAAGAGTTTGTGGCCAACAATATCGGAAAGGATTACGGTTCCCGTACGAATTGGTATGACGAGTTGCTCAACAAAAACAACTTCGGACAGAACCACAATCTGGCCCTCTCCGGTGGTAGCGAATCCAGCATCTTCCGTATCTCGGCAAACTACCGTTCGAAAGAGGGGCTCGACATCGCAACAGACCGTAAAGAATATGGTTTACGTGCCAGCTTCAAACAAATCACTTTAGAAGGTTTATTGGAAGTGACAGGAAACATATCCTATCGTTATGCCGATGAAGATTACACCGATTACGGAAGTTTCAAACAGGCAGTCGAACTGAACCCGACCTATTCGAAGGATGAAATGGATGCATTCCGGAATAACTTCGATAGTTACAACCCGATCTTCAACCTGACAAGACGTGAAAACGGAGCTACACAGGAATACCTGACTACCGACTTCAACATCAAACTCAACATCCTGAAGAACCTGAATACCGAATTAAAACTCGGCCGCCAGGGACATGACAAGAAGCAACGCGAGTATTATTTCAAAGACCATCGCGAGTCGATCAATAACAGCCGTAACGGACGTGCCCGCCTGGAAAACGAGAAATGGGTGGACTATACGTTAGAATGGTTAGGCAATTATTCGCTGGATATAGACCGGCACCACCTGAAAGTGATGGGCGGTTACTCCTATCAGGAATTCAACTGGGAAAAGTTCAATGCCGAAAACATGAACTTCCCGACAGACGCTTTCTTGTACAACAACCTGGGAGCCGGCGACTATAACAAGGCCGACGGACGTCTGGGTATGGAATCCGATAAAAACAAAGAAAAAACGATCGCCTTCCTGGGACGCGTCAACTATGATTTCGATAATACTTTCCTGTTCACGGGTTCTATCCGTTACGAAGGAAATACCAAATTCGGTACGGATCATAAATGGGGTGCTTTCCCTGCCGCTTCTGCCGCATGGCGTGTTTCCCGTCTTTCCTTCTTTGAAGACTCCCAGACTGTGAATGACCTGAAACTCCGTTTCTCTTACGGACAGACCGGACGCTCGGGCTTTGATAAATACATCTCCCTGGCGAAATATACCGGTTACGGATGGATGCCGAACAGTGAAGGTAAATGGGTTCAGGTGTACGGCCCGGGAAACAACCCGAACAAAGACCTGTCCTGGGAAAAACAAATATCCTACAACCTGGGTATCGATTATACCTTGTTCAATTCCCGCCTATCCGGTAGTTTAGACCTTTTCATCCGCGAAGGGAAAGATGTAATCGGTGAATATCAGGTTCCGGTTCCTCCCTATTTGCACGAAAAGATCATGACTAATGTAGGTACAACCAATTCCAAAGGTTTTGAATTGCAGGTAAACTGGGATGCCGTACAAAACGACAAGTTTACCTATTCAACAAATCTTACGCTTGCCTATACCAAATCGAAGCTGAAATCATTCTCTAACGAGAAATATGAGTTGGGTTATATGGAAGGCGACGGTCTGCCTTCACCCGGAAATCCCGGCCCGTGTCAGCGTTTGCAGGATGGTATTGAAATCGGTTCATTCTACGGATACCGCTACGCAGGTGTCGATGAAGATGGGAATATTATGGTTTTCAAAGATGGTATCAAAGGGGGCGAAACCGTACGGGGACGTGACGCCAGCGAAGCGGACAGAACCTATATCGGTAACGGTACGCCCAAATGGGAAATGGCCTGGGGAAACACATTTACTTATAAGGGTTTCGACCTGTCCCTTTATTTCCGCGGACGTTTCGATTACCAGATCCTGAATCAATACCAGATGTATTATGGATTGCAAGGGGTAACAGGTATTAACAAGCTGACATCCGCCTATAAGGAAAATGCCCATATCAAAGGAGAAAAGATCATGTGCGACTACTTCCTCGAAAACGGTAATTACCTGAAACTGGATAACATCACGCTGGGATGGACACCTAAACTGAATACGAAATGGATCTCCAACCTGCGTATTTATGCAACCATGAAGAACGTGTTCACCATCACGAAGTATTCAGGCGGTATGGACCCGTCAAGTGTCGACGTCACTGGCTTATGGGCCGGTAGAGGCAGTATGGACTTATATCCGACAGCCCGCAACGTATCATTCGGTGTTCAAATCAGTTACTAAACTAAAAGTATATACAATATGAAAAATATAAAATCACTTTGTGCAGTCAGCCTGATGGCTACAACCATGGCTTTCACTTCCTGTACGGATCTGACGGAAGAGCCATTCAATATATTGACAAGCGACAACTACTTCACAGACAAGGCGTCTGTCGAAGCAACCGTACTCCGTCCCTACGAACATGCCCAATGGTGTGGCTGGGACGGCGACCGCTGGCAGTTGCAGGAACTTACCGGCGACCATTTCGTATGGACACAGAAAGGGCGCCACGGCTACGACGACGGACAATGGGTCCGCCTGCACGAGCATAAATGGAATTACGATATGAACCAGATCAACGGAGGTTGGGTCGGCCCGTATCAGGGCATCCAACAGATCAATTCACTCCTTCGCGACTTCAACGTCCTGGACTTTCAAGCCATGGGGATCACGGATGAAGAGAAAAACAATTACATCGGCGAATTACGTACTTTACGTGCCTGGTTCTATATCTTCCTGATCGACTTCTACCGGAATGTGCCTATCTTCACGGAAAAGGATGCACCGGACGAACTGCTCGCCCAGGCTACACCCGAAGAAGTATTCAGCTATATCGAAAGCGAACTGAAAGATGTATTGCCTCAACTGAAAAAAGAGAATATCGTCGGTCGTTTCACCCAGGCTCCTGCCGCGGCATTGCTGGCCCGTATCTATTTCAATTCGCAGGTGTGGCTCAACGTCGACCGCTCGGCCGACTGTAAGACATTCTGCGAAGATATCATTGCCGGTAAATACGGGGAATATCATATCAACCAGAATGATTACCGCGATCCGTTCCGCTCCGGCATCAAAGGATACAGGTCGCCTGAACTGTTGTTCGAATTCCCTCACAAACGCAATGTGTACCAGTTCGGCGGTTTCCATGATTCTTTCCTGCATTATACTTCCGGCCAGGCTTTGGGTAATCCCGACGGTGGCAACAATGGTATTCACATGACACCTTCACGGGATTTCGATGGCAACGTGTATAGTTTCGCCAGCCAGTTGGGAACCCCGTATGAAAAGTATGCAGACTGCGATTACCGTAAACAACCGTTCCAGATCACCAGTGCCAACGGCGATTACGAAGGTTTCTTTATGATCGGAACCCAGTATAAGTTCGACTATACCAAAGGATACGGCTATACGAACGAGACAGTAAAAGGAACAGAAGAATACAAAGGTGAACCGTTGATCTACGTAGACCAGGTAGGACGTTTCTCCGAAGGTCTCAATACAGCTAAAGAAAAAGGTTCGCGCGTCACGACAGGGGAAGAGAACTCGGGTGTTCGCTTCAACAAGTTCCCCTACTTGCAGGAAGGTGACGGACTGTATATGTGCCAGTCTGCTCCGGAAATCCGTCTGGCTGAAATCTATTACATGCTGGCTGAGATCAATTACAGAAGCGGCAACAAGACAAAAGCGGCCGAACTGCTCGACTTCGTACGCGTCAGAAACTATCCGGCAGACGAGTGGAGCAAATACAGCTATACACAGAACCCGGCTCTATTGACCGATCAGGAGTTTGTAGACGAATGGGGACGTGAGTTTATCGGCGAACGCCGTCGCCGTTCGGATCTGATCCGTTGGGGACGCTTCGGTAATGCCTGGTGGGACAAAGATGTGGATCCGTCAGATAAGGAATACACAATCTTCCCGATCCCCAAACGTCAGCTGGATGCCAATCCGTTGTTAAAGCAAACAACTAAAGGTTGGTAATCACCTTCTATAAAACTACTATGAATAAGTGGCCGCATTAACTAACAATTTCGCACTTAATAATAATATTTCCAGGCTACTTATTCATAGAAAAAAGGTTGCAATGTTCAGAACATTGCAACCTTTACTTTTATAAAGATGTATCTCTTTTTCTTACTTCTTGTTTTCTTCAATCCACTTGCGTGCATTTACGAAACCTTCGATCCACGGAGTTACTTCGTCATCTTTACGGTCAGCTGGATAATAACCGCACTGCCATGGGAACAAAGCACGTTCCAGGTGAGGCATCATAGCCATGTGACGTCCGTCGTGTGAGCAGACACCGGCAACCGACCAGGGCGAACCGTTCGGGTTGGCAGGATAGCCTTCGTAGTTGTATTTAAGAGCAATATGATATTCTTTCTCTTCGTACGGGAAGCTGAACTTTCCTTCTCCGTGTGTGATCCAGATACCCAGTTTCTGTCCGCTCATCGGGCCGAACATCACTGAATGGTTCTTCGGAATCTCTACAGAGATAAAGTTAGACTCCAGTTTGTGAGAGTCGTTATGCAACATCTTATGTTTCTTTTCGTGTTCCGGATAAACCACACCCAGTTCAGCCATCAGCTGACAACCGTTACAGATACCCAGACTCAACGTATCAGGGCGTGCATAGAAGTTATCCAATGCTTTCTTTGCCTTTTCGTTATACAAGAAACCACCGGCCCATCCTTTGGCTGAACCCAGTACGTCGGAGTTGGAGAAACCACCGCAGAATACGATCATATTCACATCTTCCAGTGTTTCGCGTCCCGAAGCCAGGTCGGTCATGTGAACGTCTTTCACGTCGAAACCGGCCAGATACAATGCGTAAGAGGTTTCACGTTCGCACTGGCAACCCTTTTCACGGATCACGGCAGCACGGATACCGCTCTTACCTTTGCGATCTGGAGTCAGACCGTAGTCAGCCAGCTTACCGGTGAAGTTCTTGCCGTATTTGAATTCCAGCGGCTGCATCTTATAGTTTTCGAAACGGTTACCTGCGCATACGCTACCGCTCTGCTTGATATCCAGCTTGTAAGACGATTCGTACCATACGTCACGCATATAGTCGATACCGAAGTGATACTGAACACCGTCTTTTTCCACCAGGACATGACGTTCGGCAGTCGGTTTGGCAATGATAGCGAAACCGACACCGGCTTCTTCCATCAGCTTTTCGAAAGTTTTCTTGTCCTTCACCTGTACCAGGATACCCGGGTTTTCAGCGAACAGGATCTTCACGATGTCTGTTTCAGACAATTTATCCAGATTCACTTCCAGACCGCCTTCTACGTTTGCGAAACACATTTCAAGCATGGTAGTAATCATACCACCGGCAGAAATATCGTGTCCGGCAAGGATCAGACCTTTCTCGATCGCATCCTGTACGGCATTGAACGCATCTGCGAAATATTCGCTATCCTTCACGGTCGGCACTTCATTACCCAGCTTGTTCAAAGCCTGTGCAAAAGCAGAACCACCCAACTTCATCGTATCGAACGAGAAGTCTATATAATATATGTAAGAATTCTTTTCGTGAGCCAGTACCGGAGAAACGATCTTGCGGATATCGCTTACCTCAGCACCTGCCGAAATAATTACCGTACCCGGAGCGATCACCTTATCGTCGCCATACTTCTGTGTCATCGACAGAGAGTCTTTACCTGTCGGGATATTGATACCCAGTTCGCAGGCAAAATCAGAAGCAGCCTGAACAGCCGTGTACAGACGAGCATCTTCTCCTTCGTTGCGGCACGGCCACATCCAGTTGGCACTCAGAGAAACACCGGTCAACTTATCTGCCAGCGGAGCGAATACGATATTCGTCAACGACTCAGCGATAGCCATCACCGAACCGGCAGCCGGATCGACCATTGCTACCTGCGGAGCATGACCGATGGAAGTAGCTATACCAGCCTTTCCGCGGTAATCCAATGCTACGGCACCCAGGTCGCTCAACGGCAACTGCAATTCACCCTGGCACTGCTGACGGGCGATCTTTCCTGTTACGGAACGGTCCACTTTGTTCGTCAACCAGTCTTTACATGCAACAGCTTCGAGCTGAAGTACGTTTTCCAGGTAATGATGTATTTCCGAGTCTTTGTAAACCACCGGAGCATAAGTTTCGCTCACTGTATGGTCTGTCATGATCGTTCTAGGCGGTTTACCGAACATGTATTCCAGCTTGATGTCGATCGGTTTCACACCGTCGGCCTGCTCGAATACGAATTTCATATCATTGGTCGTTTCACCTACCACATACATCGGAGAACGTTCGCGATCGGCAATGCGGCGTACGCGGGCAACGTCTTCTTCCTTCATCAATAAGCCCATACGTTCCTGGCTCTCGTTTCCTACGATTTCCTTGGCAGAAAGCGTCGGGTCGCCAACAGGCAACTGGCTCATATCGATATGTCCGCCGGTAGCTTCCACCAACTCAGACAGACAGTTCAGGTGACCGCCTGCACCGTGGTCGTGGATAGAGATCACCGGATTGTTGTCAGACTCGGCAATCGCACGGATCACGTTCGATACACGTTTCTGCATTTCCGGGTTGGCACGCTGTACAGCGTTCAGCTCGATACCGCTGGTGTACTGTCCTGTATTTACAGAAGATACGGCACCACCGCCCATACCGATACGGTAGTTATCACCACCCAGCAGTACGACCTTTTCACCCGGTTGAGGATCACCCTTCAAAGCATCGCGCATATTGGCATAACCAACACCGCCTGCCAGCATGATCACTTTATCGTAAGCATATTTTTTATTGTTCTCTTCATGTTCGAAAGTCAGCACCGAACCGCAGATCAGCGGCTGACCGAACTTGTTACCGAAATCGGAAGCACCGTTGGAAGCCTTGATAAGGATCTGCTCCGGTGTCTGGTACAACCAGGGACGCGGGTCCAGGATCTTTTCCCATTCACGGGCACCTTCCGTACGTGGATAAGCAGTCATGTAAACGGCTGTACCTGCGATAGGCAACGAAGCCTTACCTCCGCCCAGACGGTCACGGATTTCACCACCCGAACCGGTAGCAGCACCGTTGAACGGCTCAACCGTTGTCGGGAAGTTATGTGTTTCAGCTTTCAGGGAGATAACCGATTTAATTTCTTTTGTTTCATAAAAATCAGGTTGATCGCCGCTTGCCGGAGCAAACTGTTCGATCACCGGACCTTCGTTGAAAGCCACATTATCTTTATAAGCAGAAACCAGTTTGTTCGGGTTTTCTGCCGATGTTTTCTTGATCAGGTTAAAGAGAGAGCTTTCTTTCTCTTCTCCGTCGATAACGAATGTACCGCCGAAGATTTTGTGACGGCAGTGTTCCGAGTTTACCTGTGCAAAACCGTACACTTCGCTGTCGGTCAGTTTACGTTCCAGCTTCTGGCTTACTTCGTTCAGGTAAGACACCTCTTCAGCACTCAGCGCCAGCCCTTCCTGTTGGTTGTAAGCAGCAATATCCTCGATATAAACAATCGGATCCGGTTGTTTACTGATCGTGAAGATATCCTGGTTCAGTCCGTTATAAATGCGTTGCAGCATCGGGTCGTGGTCTGCCTCACCGGAAGATACAGGGAAGTATTCTTCGATACGTGAGATACCGCTCAATCCCATGTTCTGGGTGATTTCCACGGCATTAGTACTCCACGGGGTGATCATTTCCCGGCGGGGACCAACATACCAGCCATCCAATGTTTCCGATTGAACGGGAGTTGCTTCACTAAACAACCAAACGAGCTTTTGAACATCTTCAGGAGAGAAAGCATGTGCCGCCTCAACAGCCAGCACCGTCTTTGTTGGAGATTGAAAGAATAGAATCATATCGTCGATTTATTAAGATATTCTTTGTGTGCGACGGATTTCCGTCCGTTCTGTAATCAGCTGGGGTATACCCTCTCGCTTACAAGGTGCAAAGATACAAAATAAGTTGGACTCCTATCCAAATTCCACAGAGGATTTCTCCACCTTTTTTAGGCAAAGATCAAGCTAAAAAAGAAACTAGATAACGAACAAATCAAACAAACTTGTATTTTTCAGATTATATTATGAAGTGCATCACTATATCTATAACTATAAGAGCGATTATGCAATAGATCAGTTTATGACTCTTAGCAATCATTTTGGCATTTATATTGTTTTGTTGAGTTATACTATCTTTGCTTTCAGATAAGAGTTTCTGTGTTTTACTGGAGGATTCATTGATGCACGATGATACTTCTGACGATTTTGTGCCAATCAGAGTTTGCAGTTCTTCTTGTTTGCGCAACAACCCCTTTGTGACAGTTTCAATCATCCGTTTGCACTCATTTACATTATTATCTATTGCATTGAGTAAATCATCCTGAGAAGATTGAGATGAATCCAAATTTTCAGCAATATTTTCAATCTTTATCTTTAAAGATCGTATTTGATCCATTGATAAAGCAAAAGATTTCTCAATGGAATCTAAGCCACTGATTTGTCTTTTAAGGCTATCAATGTTTTCGTTAAGTTGAATCACACTCTTAGTAGCTTTCTCATCAAAATTAGATGCTGCTTTTCCACAAGAGTCATCAAATGATTTATTAATTTTGTCGCATGATTCTTTTATTGAGACTAAAGATGAATTCATTTCTGTTGAAATAGAATTCCGGTGTTCTTTAGCTATAGATATCAATGCCTCTACACTTGATGCAAGGTCATGGAAGCAATTAGTACATACTTCAACTTTTCCTTGAAGCTGAGAGTATGCGTTTACAGTCTTTTCAACCTGTTCACGAGCCGAATCCACCTTTTGCAGATTCTTCTCCAAATTCTCTAATGCGTTATTTATATTGTAATCCATATAGTTGATATTTTTATTGTTAATACTTATCAGTGAAATCATCGAACCAATTTCCATGTTTGTACAACATTACGAGATCCTTTCCTTCCTTAAGGATTTTATTTTTCACATAATCGTCGTTTGAGATTGAAAGAAATGCATTATACTCGCCAATTAGTCCCATTACATTGATATTTTTTGATTTATCAAGCTGTATAAATCCATCTACATAGCTTGAAAGTGCATCTTTTTGCAATGTCGCATTGGTTCCCGTACCCAAAAAGGCTATACAATATGTTCTTAATAAGTGTAATACAGCGTGCTCAGGGTGTGCTCTCAATACCAATAAAGTTGCACCATAGAGATGTTTTACATTATCAACTTCGCTCCCAGAAGAATCTGTACGCATGGCCTTTATGTACTTTCTAACGAGTTCGAAACTTTCTGTTTTCTTATCCGTATCCATTTTCAAAGAGTAGGGATTTCCATCAATCTTATAATCATCCCTAGCATACTTTGAATTGAAGTATAAGTGAATAAACTCTTTCAGCCAATCTTCTCCTTTTTCAATACCATCTTCACATGCCAATCTCATATCTTCAATAGCGCGAAATCGTTTCTTCTCCAAATTATTGTAGACAAAACTGGCTAAATATGATAAACATTTATCAAGAATATTTCTCCCCTTTTGATTCTGAATTTCAGCAACTTTCTCTTCTGCTTGCTCTGACGAATAATACTTTTTAAAGAAATCAAGCATATAACCAAGATATTCTTGATCATCACGTTTTTTTATCATTAATTGATAGGTTTGTGTTCCATAATCAATAGTAACATCTTCTACCAAACCGACACAACACATTCTATAGATAGCCTTGTCGGTATCATCCTTATCTCTTTTTTTGCAGAATGCATTTTGTAATGGCCTATATATATCCGTATTAGCATGATAAATCAGCCATCGTGGGTCTTCTGATATTTTAGCAATTTTTGAAAGAAGAGAATCAAAGTCATTTATTTTATCCAATTTAAGCGAACCATGTTTCTGTTCGTTCGGTATATTCCATTGTTGAGCTATTGCAATCTGTTGAATTGCCTCATAAATATTTTGCACAAATACATCATAATTCTGCTGAATTTGGTTTTCCCACGAAACAGTAACATAAATATAGTCATCTTGTCCCATTGATTTGATAGCAGCATAAATACCGAAATCATCTACTTCAAGATCATCAATGGGATGATTAAGCCAAGCAGCATCATGTTGCGGATAATCATGTAAGATTGAGACCAGTTCGCTCATAACAGACTGACACAAAGCCATATCAAAACCTATAAACTTGTAAGTAACATGAAGATTTTCCAGGAATAAATAGCCGTATTGCTTGGATCCATCATCTTCAGATACGACCTGCAACGAATTCTTAGCGACATTCAATCTGATTCTATAATCTGTAGACCCAAGGTTATCTCGCAATTTTTCCTGAACTTCAAGAAATCGGCTTGGTTTTGTATTGAGAATACGATCTGTCATTTCGTTTAAGATAACCTTTTCTTTATACAGGCCTCTAAATGAATTATTATGAAACCAAAGCTCTATATTCTTATCAACGTTTTCATAGAAACCATGCCCTTTACAAATAGTGATAATCTGATTGGTTTGGCTTGAATTGCAACCATTTTCAAAACAAATCGTGGCTAAGTCTTCCGCCAGTATATATCTATTCCGATAGTTCCACAACCAAATCGGATCATTTTCTTTTCCCATGATATAACGAATATCATTAATCTTATCAACGGATAGATTGATGAATTCTGTTGATTCATATAACAAATAGGATATAGCATTTTTACGGTCACGCCCACCACGTCCCGCTTCTTGAACAAAGCTTTCTATTGAAGATGGATGGTTTACGTTAATCGTATATCTAACATTAGGTTTATCAATCCCCATACCGAAAGCTTTTGTGGCCACCATTACATTCTGCTCATTATCATTGAACGATTTCATATCTCCACTTGGCTTATCACCTCCAACAAACGTTCCAACATGAAGATCGCCTTTACAACATAATATATAAGAAGCTATGCCTTGTGTAGTATCAGTATCAATGACACCAAATGTGCCTCTTTTATGTGGACAGAATATGATACCTGCATATGGGAATAATTGATTATCATCGGGCTCGTAAAATTCATCAGGTATGTAATTAGTAATCTTACAAGTCCCATGCTCATTTAAGCGTTCCAAGTCGTGGGGTATTTCATCAAAAAGCTCTCGAATTGCCTTTTTCTTAGCCTCTGCCACACATCCTTTTATAGTCCATTCATCACCGATCAGTAAAGTCGGTTGATGCATATCTCTGATAGTTGAGAAATCAGCATTTACCGGAACAGCTTTATAAGTGAGTTCAGGTCTGGTGTCATTTTCAGGTCTGATTATGGCTTCGCTATCAAACGACAGATCGCCCCCCAATGTAAGTTCTCGTTCCACGTCAGCTAAGACATCAAAAGAAGCAGTCGCCGTTAATCCTATTATGGATATTGGCTTTCCTGATTTTGTACACATATACCGAATCATGTTTCTTCCTAAATGTAAGTAGGAAGGCCTGAAATCATGGCCCCATTCAGAAACACAATGAACCTCGTCAATTACTCCATAGGAGAAGTAAACATTGTTCTTTGTTGACATTTTATAAAGAGATTCACGGAAATTCGTCATCATGAATCTTTCAGGAGACAGAAGTATAAAAAGCAAATTTCCATTTTGCATTTGGTTAAGATTGCTTTCTCTATCTTTTCTTTTCAGCGTACTATTTACACAAGCACTAGCATCTATTCTGATATCCGTTAGTCCACGACATTGATCCACCATAAGGGAAATAAGAGGATCTACAACTAAAGTAACACCAGGTTGAAGGACTGATGATATTTGATAAGTAAGGGACTTTCCACCTCCAGTAGGAAGCAATCCTATGGTTGTGTGATTAGATAAGGAACGACTTATAATAGGCAACTGACCTTTTCTAAAAGAACGTTTACGAAACACTTCATTAAGAAAATAAGTCAGGACCTTTTTGGGTCCCTCTAAATCCGTATATTCACCTCTTCCATTCTTATTGACCAATGGGACGTAGTTTATACTGCGAGCGCTGTATATTCTTCTTTCCTCTCTCTTGTAGTGAGAACTGCGAGCAATGTAATATGTATCTGCATCAATGCGCATAGGCAGTGAATCAATCTGAGCACGCAAAAGCATCGATATATCAATGCAAAGGTCATATTTTCCTTCAGGTTGTTCAGTATAAACCCTATTTCCAAGATGAAGCTTGGAATTCTTAAATTCGTCCGTAGAGATTATATCCAGCCGAATAAAGGGAAGCTTAATGTCAGTTCCATCCAGTTCTGCCAGATGCTCAAATTTATCTTGCAAGTCTTTTATGGCTATTGCTGCACAAGGTATATCCCTTTCTATGACAGCAAACCTCCACGAATCAGTCTCCATGGTTAAATGTCCGCAGAGAATAGCTTCGATAAGCATTTTTTGAATACGAGCAATTGCAAAAGGAGCCAATGCCATTTCAAGATAGCTTCTCCAATCACCCTCTATTTTTTTAGAATAGTTTTGTTTAATAATACTGAGATAATCAACGAAAGCTGCTTCATGCTCCCAATTGTCAATAAAAGAATTGTCTAACAAATTTGTCAGCCGATAAGTATCCCAATGATTTTGGGATGTCATTCTATCGCGGCGTTCATCCTTAATTCTATCAAATATGTTTGAATGGTATAATGAACCATCCACCTCAATTATGAAACCGACAGGAGATTCGCCGGTTGAGGTCTCATCACTCTTAGTATATGGCATTTCCAATGCAAAATCAACACGTCTGTCATATACAAATTGTTTATCAGGAATACGGACTAACGAAGAAAGACAACGTTGGGGTTCCAACAACTGAATTAGATATTCACTATTTTCATGTTTGAATTTATTTTCGATAAAAGCCTTTTCAAATGAACTTTCAAGCATATCCCCATTATAATACTCAGTTGAGAATCGTGGATCAATCACGTGAAGAGCTTCAAATAGAATTCCCCCACTAAGTGTCCCATTGGATTTATATCTCAGTGAAGGGCTATCAGCATCTGGAACACTAGATATTCCGTATATTTTTGAGAATATTTCTTCCAAAAAGACAGGGGCCAGAGTAGGAATTCCTCTTGTCACGATATTATTTACAACAGCCCATTTTGAATCCAAATCTTGTGGTAAGTCAAATGGCTTATTAGATATTACATCAAAAGCTGCGATTGATTTAAGAAGTTTTTCTGTATTCTCTGTATCATATTGTGACAACTCTTCTGATACAGCATCAATAATATAGCCGGCAAAAAACTGCTGTCTTTTCTTAAATTCGGCAATACGTTTTCTGATAGTATTGACTTCTTCAACCTTATCGATATTTTTGGAGAACTCACGAAGAGACATACTCCAATCATTAATCCATTTACCCTTTTCATAATTTTGAATAGCAAAAATTGTGTCCGGGCATACTGCTGCAATGAACTCATCCGCTCTCTTGTTGTTCGTATAGTAAGGACCTACACAGATAAAGTAATTGTCTCCTGCTATACTCTTCTGAAAGAGGTGAATGAACTCAGATAAATCAAAGAATTCTACATCAAGAATATTACTAAACAGATGCAATTTATGTTTTACTCTACCTACTATATCATTTTCTACAAGAGAATCAAAACATTTTTGTACTTGACGTATTTCGATTGGCTTCTGATGATGAATAGCAATTACTGATTGGGCTCTATCTAGTGCAGCTTTTGACGGATCAATCAAAGTTATGCGTTCTATTTTAGCTTGAATGTGGTTGTTTTCAAAATAATCCAATAAACAAATCGAGGCAGTGCCCTGTCCGCAGCCCCAATCATAGATTTCGAACAATGTATTTTCAAAATCCATAGTAGACGGCAAACACTCGAAAGCCTCATGCAATTTGGCTTCATGCATCTTTCCAAAGCTTTTGAGATACATATCTAGATGCTCATCGTCATCAAGGACTCCTTTACCTCTTTGAAGTTCTTCGTATATCGTATCTTGTTGCACCTTACTTATTGTTCTAAGATACTCCATAGCAACATACCTCATGCTACTGAATGAGATATGTTTTGTTTGCTTTAGATTATCAATAAATGCACTCATTCTTTTTACTTTCCGGTTATTGTTTCGCCTTTAAGCCCTGCTGCTATGGCTGATTTAAAATTCGCAATAGCTGTCTGCTTACTTGTATTTGCATAGCAATATTCGCATTGATGTGGACAAGTATCGTATTGTCCAATATCTTTGCTCACCATACAACCGCAAAGTGTTCGTTGGCCTTTGTCTTTATTATCTTTTCGCTTAATGGCATAGTGAATGCCATCATCCAGCATAATAGCATCAGAAGGGACTTTTTCTGACTCACCAAATAGGCTTTGAGGTAGGTTCTTTTGCCTTATCTCAACCCCAAGGAACTTCATCAGCGCCGAATCTTGCCAAGCGAATCTAATCATCAAGTTGTCATCAATGCAATGGTTCGGTAGAATTCCATATTCTTTGAAGATAGGCTTTTCTCCACAGGTGGCAAGTTCGTAATTCCATCCTTTACGTTGGTTAAGTTCTGAAAGTTTTTTAGCAAAGTCAACCATCAAATCTTCCGCCCATTCCTGATAAGGGATATTGTTGTTAATCAAGTTATTCCTAACTTTCTTGTATGATTCAATATCCGCAAAACTGAAAACAAGTTTTTCAGTATAGCCCAACAGCTGGTCCCCAATATTCTCTATCTTCTTAAACAACTTGTCGGGAGATATGTGGGTTGTAAGCAATAATGGATCAAAACGCCAAACGACATGACCTTTACCCAATTTATCGACAAGCCTTTTAAAGGTATCTATTCTCTTATTGAGGGATGGAACGCCTTTCTCTAACCCTTCTTCAACGTAATCATTTAGGGTGTATTGAATATAACAGTTGATTTTTGGAGTATGCTGTGCCAATTCATCAAGATGAGGAATAAGCTTTTCCGGATTTTTCGACCAAAAAACAACAAACCGGGTATTCTGATAAGAGACATAACTTTTTTTCCCGTTAAAGGGATTTGTCCATGCTGAATATCCTTTAGCAAGGCGATAGAAAAACCAGTCTGCATAAAATGCCGGTATATCTGTACTTCTACTTGCTGATACGATTTCAGGGGCCTGTGCATCGGTACAAATCCCATTATCGAGTGTAATTGTTATCTTCCTCCAAGCCATTTTTGTTATTTAGAGCCTTTTTTAAATGATTGAAATAAAATATGGTAACTATATATCACATTACAGTGAAGTTATTATAATTCAAGAGTAGAATTAAATCTACTCTGTTTTTATTTTACTCTCTAAAGATACAGATACTTTCGCAATAATAAAGCAAATTGGTATCTGTATCTTTTTAAATAAATGTTTATAGTTTCTCCCAAGGAACTGTTTTGCGTTGCAAAAATTGACCGTCATAATAAACACAATCTTCTCTCCAAGTCAATTTATAATTGATCATTTGAATCTTTTTCTGTTTCATGCTAGTGAAACACTTGTTCCACCTAAGTGAAACAGTTGTTTCATTAGGGTGAAACACTTTTGGGGTTATATACTTTTACCACTCATATTGCTCGACATATTCATCGAATACGGGAGTATCCTGAATACCTCTCTGGATAAATAGCTGACGGACATACTCCTGCTGTTCGGGAGTAAAGAGACGTTCTTTACGCCAAAGCCGGTAAAAATGCGTTCGTCCGAAATAGGTTAACATCTGCTGTTTGATCACTACCGCATCGTTGTGTGGTATATAAGCCAGTAAATTTGTCATTCCCCGGGCAAATTGTTGTAACTGATCAGCTTTAAAGAAAGAACAGTCTCCATTAGCCGGATTCGTATAGGCAGGAGTAACGATAGTAACAGTCTTACGCTCAGCCGGAATATGTTGCATAGCCTTATAACGAAGACACTCATCAGCTCGTTTGCATCGACTGTTCATGCAGTGGGCGAATTTATACGGCAGTAAATCGTAATCAAAATCTTTATTCATAATGTATATTGTTTTAACAAAACTACATTTTATTATCCAATTGCAAAACAATCACATCATAAATATACGATAAGCAACTAATCTATTGCCGATAATTACCAGTTTACATTACCGACAACCATCGACAATAGGTTAGTAAGACAGAAAAAGATATATACATCAGGATATATTTTTCTCTGCAATCTTCTTTTCAACCTCTTTGATTTGCTTATCATAATAGTCAGCCATGCTATTAATCAAGCGCCCGGATTGAGACAAAAAAGCAACGCATTCCATAAGTTCGGCACCAAGCCGATAATTCTTACTCCGAACGTTTTTTCTTTCTTCGCATTGCAGGTAGCAGGCGAAAAAAAGAACGGTTCCGCCTTTCCCGTTGCTATACACCTCAAGGGCAGTGGGCACATTAATGCACCACACGGGGGTACGAAACCGTATATGATGGCAGCAGACATAAGATATGCCTGCTGCTTCAAAGTCGGAAGGTTCCTTCCCTTGAGTTATGTATAGCGTTGCAAAGATACTATTATTTTAATATACTGCCGCGATTTAGTCTTATAAATAAGGTTTCCATGCGCTACATGAAAACGGCAGGGCGCCAACTTGCCAGAGATAAGATAGTAGTTTTATAATTTTTTTTCCTTTTAATAATAAACGATCTTTATCTTTGCAACTGAATAAGGAGATAATAAATCTATCTATTAATGGATTTCACCACCGAAAAGGGATACATAGAAGCAGTCAGCAGGGGCGATGAACAGGCATTCGAGTCATTGTTCCTACACTACTTTCCACGAATTAAAGGATTCATTAGCGGAATCCTGCAAAACGAGGAAGAGGCTGAAGATATTTCCCAGGATATATTCGTATCCATGTGGCAGAACAGGGAACGGCTCACGAATATCGAGAACCTGAATGCATACTTATTCCGTATAGCGAAGAATACAGTCTTCCGCCATATCGAACGCTCTCTATTATTCAAAGATTACCAGCAACAAACAGAACATGCCGCATTTGTTTCCGGCGAAAATGACAGCATAGAGGAAGAACTATACGCCAAAGAACTGGAATTCCTGATTTCAGTCGCTGTTGAAAAGATGCCGCCTCAACGAAAACAAATCTACCGGATGAGCCGTGTGGCCGGACTATCCAACGATGATATCGCAACACGCCTATCCATCAGCAAGCGGACTGTTGAAAATCACCTGACACTAGCACTAGCCGATATCCGCAAAATCATAGGCTTCTTCATCCTTGCTTTCCTCTGATCCCCTGCAAATACGGAATGTTATAAAATATTTTTGAAAAAAGTACATTTCCGACTGTGTGTACATTCCGACTCATGTATCTTATATACAAAACAGTGAATATACACATATGTCAAAAGCATACAAAATACTACATAACCTGGTCAACCATACATTCGATCCCGAACTCCGGAGCAAGGTATGGGCATGGCTGATAAATCCTTCCAGACAGGAAGAGAAAGAAGAAACTCTTTTTTCCCTTTGGAATGAATATCCAACGGCAGCAGATCTGAGCAGCTACCATTCACTAAAGGAAACGCGTAGAAAGATCAAAAACAACCAACAGGACAAACGTCTACATAGAGTAACTAAAACGATAGCACGGACAGCAGCCATTCTGATCATACCTCTATTATCGATCGTAGGTTCATATCTATATATCCAACAAAATATGTACGATCCCGAGATGATACAATGCTTTGTTCCGGACGGAGAAAAAAAAGAGTTGATTTTACCGGATGGTTCCAAAGTTAAAATAAACTCAGGAAGCATTCTTATATATCCAGAAAAATTCAAGGGAAGCACACGTTCTATCTATTTATCGGGAGAGGCAAATTTCACTGTAGAAAAAGATAAGAAACACCCCTTTATTGTCAAAACTAATTATATAAAGGTACAGGCACTCGGAACAAAATTCAATGTACGAGCTTATACCGAAAGTGACAAGATCATTACGACTCTTGAAAATGGGGCAGTGAAAGTAGGGAAAACAACAGAGGATGACAAGTCCTTTATTTTATCCCCTAATGAGCAATTGGAATACAACTATCGAACCGGAGCATTTGAGAAAAGGATGATTAATGCTGCAAACTATTCCGGCTGGACAAACGGAGAGTTGAACTTTACGAACCAACCACTTAAAGAAATACTGGCTACATTGCAGCGGGAACATGCCGTTCAGTTTGTAATTAACTCTCATTTATTTACATCCGATCTATATACAATCAAGTTCTCCCGGCACGAAAATATAGAGAATATTATGAATATACTGACTTTGACAGTAGGAGGATTAGAATATAATATAGAAGATAATGTAATCACAATTCAGTCACTTAAAAAGAAAGGAGCAAAATAAAAAGAAAAAGGGACCGGAGAAAATTGCGACACCTTTTCCGGACCCCCGAAATCAACAAAACACATTTTAAAATCGTAAGAATCTTAAATTTAGTAATCATTGATTAATGTACAAAAGTATGAAATTAAACTATCAAAAGAGCACTGACTCGCTCTTAAAATTACGTAAATTATTAATATTAACACTACTATGTTTATTCACGATAAACATAGGCTGGGGACAAAACCAACGAGTCTCAATAGCGGCTCAAAATAAAACGTTGTTAAGCGTATTCGAAGAGATTGAAAAACAAACAGGTCTTAGCATCGCTTATAACCAGACAAAATTAAATATAAATAGAATTGTCAATCAGGATTTTAATGACAAAACCTTATCTTCAGTCATTACAGAATTGCTCAAAGACAGCGGATTTTCCTATCGTCTTGAAGAAAAACATATTATCATTATTCCTGAGAAAAAACAGCAACAAAAACAGCAACAAAATAAAAAAGTAAATGGTATCATAACCGATGCTACCGGACAACCTGTTATTGGAGCTAATATTGTTGAAAAAGGGACAACAAATGGCACAATCACAGATCTGGATGGTAACTTTTCTTTAGAGGTGCCAAAAGGCAGTTCTTTGCAAATTTCTTATATCGGATACTTGTCGAAAGATATTCCCGTAGATGAAAAAACAAACTATGCCATACAATTAATCGAAGACTCACAAGCACTTGATGAAATTGTGGTTGTTGGATATGGTACATCAAAAAAGGTGAATGTGATCGGTTCTATCGCTTCTGTTGATTCCAAACAACTGGAAAACCGTGCCACTTCGTCAGTCGTTTCAGCCCTTACCGGTCAGATGCCAGGTGTTACGATCACACAGGCAGGTGGACGTCCGGGTGAAAATACCGGAACGATACGTGTGCGCGGTGTCGGTTCTTTCAGCAGCGACAATGATGCCCAAAAAGCCGATGCTCTAATCCTTATAGATGGAATACCCGGTAATATGACAGATATCAATCCTAATGATATCGAGAGTATCTCCATATTAAAAGATGCATCAACAGCAGCAATCTACGGATCACGTGCAGCTAATGGAGTCGTTTTGGTTACAACTAAAATGGGTAAAGAGGCCAAGGTTTCAATATCCTATAACGGCTATGTCGGATTCAACCGGGCTACTGCATTGCCCAAATATGTAGACAGCTGGGATTATGCGCGATTGTTGAACCAGGCAGAAGGCATCACACGTTTCACAGACGAAGAAATTCAGGCAATGCGCACAGGAAGCCAACCGGATGTATGGGCAAACGAGAAATTTGCAGAAGATATTTTCTCTGGAAACGGATTACAAACAGGACATGATTTATCTTTAAACGGAGGTAATGACCGGAGCCAGTATTTTACTTCTTTCGGTTACCTGAATCAGAATGGTATTGTGCCGGGCAACAATTACTCACGCTATACAGCTCGTGTTAACCTTACTTCCAATTTATCTGATAAACTGAAACTGACTATTCGTTTGCGAGGTGATAACGCAAAAACAAAAGAGCCAGGCACAGCAGGAGCTATTGATGGAGACTATGGAATGATGTCATTGATCAGTCAGGGATTACGTTTCCCTGGATTCCGCCCATCTGTGTTAAGTGACGGTAGTTGGGGACCGGGCGTAAAAAACTTTGGAACACCGAAAGCATGGCTGGCTTCGGAATCATTTCAGGACAAACCGACTTTCCGGGTAAATTCGAATGTACGTCTTGACTACAAGCCTATTGAAGGGCTAACAATCTCTGCCATAGGCGCCTATAACTTCACCAATGCGCAAGATAAGAAATACCGTGCTACTTTGCCGGTTACCATTAACGGAGCAACTAAAATATTAGGACCTTCTTACTTGAATGAAAAGAATACCAATACAAACTATAAATCGTTCCAGGCAACTATCGATTACTCCAAAACATTCAATAATGTACATAATATCGGTATACTGGCCGGTTATTCATGGGAAGAAGAGTCTTCCCGCGATCTGGAAGGCCGCCGTGATAACTTCCCCAGCAATGAGTTTCCTTTTCTGACAGTAGGTTCACCAGACAATCAAACAAATAAAGGAGGAGGTTACGACTGGGTTATCCAATCGTTCTTCGGACGTGCACAGTATAATTATTCAGAACGTTATCTGGGAGAAGTTACTATGCGTTACGATGGCTCTTCACGTTTCCCGTCAAATTCCCGATATGCCTTCTTTCCTTCTGCCGCCATCGGTTGGAGAATTTCGGAAGAAAGCTTCTTCAAAGACAATGAAAAACTGACATTTATCAACAACTTAAAACTGAAAGCATCTGCCGGTATTCTAGGAAACAACAATATTGGTAATTACGCCTATCAGTCTGTTTACGAATTAGGCAATGACTTCAATTATCCATTGGGTGGAACAATCCAACAAGGAGCAGCATTGAAAACCTATACAGACCCGCGATTGAAATGGGAAACAACCCGTACAATAGACGGTGGTTTCGAATCGGTTCTCTGGAATGGTTTACTGACTGCCAATATATCTTACTTTTATAGATACACCTACGACATCCTGTTTAAGCCCAACGCCAGCGCTTCTTCCGCTTTTGGTCTGCAAATGAGCGAAGTAAATACCGGCGAAGCATCCAACCGTGGTTGGGAGTTTGAAGTAGGACACAGAAATACCATCGGTGAATTCAGCTATAGTATCAACGGAAACTTCTCCATCATCAAGAATAAAGTAGAAACTTTGGGACTGGGTAATGTTGAACAGGCAAATGGCATGACTGGTAACGGCTCCAATCTTTTTGTCGGTTATCCGATCGATATGTTTTACGGATATCAGACAGACGGAGTATTCCTGAATCAACAGGATATAGATGATTATTTTGCCCACACCGATCAATCGGCTATGGGATCGAACCACACGAATACTAAACCAGGAGATATCCGGTATAAAGACATTTCAGGACCTGACGGCGTTCCCGACGGAAAAGTAGATGCTACTTACGACCGTACTTACCTGGGATCAAAAATTCCGAAATACACATTCGGCCTTTCACTCAATGCAGCTTACAAAGGCTTCGACCTAAATATCTTCCTGCAGGGAGTAGCCGGTGTTAATGGCAGATTAAACGGTTTCTCCGGCTGGGCTTTATGGAGCGAAGGGAATGTACAGAAATGGCAAATGGAAGGAGCTTTCGATCCGGAAAATCCAACCCGCTATCCTAAATATCCACGCATAGTCAACGCTAGTGCTACGGGAGTCAACACACAGGAATCTGATTTCTGGATACGTAATGCCTCCTATTTACGTGTAAAAAACATTCAATTGGGATATACTTTACCTAAGTCTATACTGAAAAATACTATTATCCAAAATGTCCGGTTATATGTAGCAACAGAAAATCCGTTCACTTTCCACAGTTATCCCGACGGTTGGGATCCGGAAATCAATGCAGACGACCGGTTTTACCCGATATTAGCGAACTACACATTTGGGTTGAATCTTAAATTTTAAAAAACATGAAAGCAATTATAAAAAAACTAATGATGGTCTTTGCCACAGTTGCAACTTTAGCATCCTGTGAACTGGACCGTTATCCGCTGACTAACTTCAGCGAAGATACCTTCTTCGACAAAGAGGAAAATACGAAACTTGCACTGATCGGTCTATATCGTGGCGGCATTACCTATGGAGTTGATTATAACGTATCAGACTGGTGGGCTTACAGTGCCAATATCCTTTTAGACGGAGTCAGCGATATGGCATACGACCGCCGAGGCTTCAACAACGCTCTCGGACAATTGACTTCCGGACAGATCAATGAGAACAATTTATGGGTTACCAATTTATATCAGAAACCCTACCGACGCATCAGCGCCTGTTCACGTTTTATAGAAGGAATCGACGCAATGAATTCGAACAACACCGAAATGGAACGGATGAAAGCCGAAGCCAGATTTATCCGTGCTGTACAATATTTCTATCTTGCATCCTATTATTATGATGTTCCACTGATTAAGACGGTATTAACACTGGAAGAAGCTAATACAGTAACCAAATCTCCACGTGCAGAGGTTCTTCAATACGCAATAGACGAATTAACGGTTGTAGCAGATATTCTTCCGCACCATAAAGACCTACCCTCTTCAGAACGTGGACGTGCGACAGCCCAGGCTGCATTAGTATATCTAGCACGTACACACTTGGTTGCCAAAAATTATAAAGAAGCGGCAGCAGCATGCAAAAAAATTATTGACTGGGGAGAAAACAAACTGGATGCTGATTATCAGAAACTATTTTATCCAAGTGCCATAAATAGCCCCGAACATATTTATGCAACACAATTTGTTGACGACCTGGCAGGACATGGATTGCCTCAACATGCTTATCCGATAAAAGACGGAGGATGGTGTCTGGTAAATGGTTCCAACATTTTGTTTGAAGCGTATGACTTCCTCGACGGAACTCCATTTAGCTATGATGATCCGCGTTTCAACAAAAATAATTTCGGTGAAAATCGCGATCCACGACTGGATTACACACTGATTTATGAAGGAACTACCTTCCGTGGTACAGTTTATAATTGTAATCCGGAAACTGATGCCGCAGACAAAATAGGCCCGGGACAGACAACCCAAACAGGTTTCCTTCTACGCAAATATTTTGATGAAAGTTGGAATGGAGATATAACCAAATATGGAAACAATGTTCCTTTGGCACGCTATGCGGATGTTTTAATGATGTATCTGGAAGCAGAAATGGAAGCAGGGACTCCTGTTACACAAGCATTGCTTGATCAGACAATTAATGCAGTACGTAGCCGGGTAGGCATGCCAGGTATAATAGAAACCAATCCGGATAAATTACTGAAGATTATCCAGAAAGAACGTATGATCGAGTTTGCTTTCGAAGGACTTCGCCTATGGGATTTATCCCGTTGGGGTATTGCAGAAGAACGTTTGAATATAGATATATATGGTTCACCATTTTACATTTCCGATCAGTCGCTGATGAAAAAGAAAGATGGAATACGCGACCCTTACGATCGCTGGTATGTCAATAAACGTGACTTTAAAGCAGGGCAGGAACGTTGGCCTATCCCATTGTCTGAAACGAACATTAATCCGAACTTAAGGTAACACACAGCTAAAAGATATTGGTTGCCACAAAAAGGCAGCCAATACTCAATCGCACCTGTAACAACTTCGTCACGAAAAGAGTCTCTATCTTCGCTGAATGTTTCCAATACTGGTTTCAAGGTGATTATAGAAGAATTAGTTTATACATTTATAATAAATGACAGATGACATATAACTCAAAACATAGAGAGATTCTATATACAGCACTACTATCCATTTCTGTTTCAGGAGTTTTTGCTCAGACAAAAGCCCCCAATATAATTATCATTCATACCGATGAACAAAACTTCCGAACTTTAGGTTGTTACCGGGAATGTCTGCAAAACGAACAAGCATTTCCCTGGGGTGAAAAAGCGGTTGTGGAAACACCGAACATTGATTATCTGGCACATCACGGCGTCTTGTTCACGCGTTGTTATTCAACATCACCCGTAAGCTCACCCAGTAGAGCATCTTTCATGACCGGGCTATATCCACAAAACAACGGGGTATGGACTAACGATATGGTGCTGTCGGAAAAAGTAGAGACATTCGGAGAATCATTGCGGAAAAATGGTTACACTACAGGTTATTTCGGGAAATTACATATTAACGGAAAAGGACGACCTGAATGGCATCCAAAGCGTGATTACGGTTTTTCCGACAATAATTATATGTATAACCGCGGTCATTGGAAAAAGATAGAAGAGACCCCGGAAGGTCCTGTATTTAGAACTCAAGCAGATGTGAGAAGTACAGACGAAGAAACATTTCCCACCGACTACTTTACAAATAAGGCGATTGAATTCATCAATCAACAGAAAGAACATCTTTTCTGTTGTATGCTCTGTTTTCCAGATCCGCACAGTGCCAATCTGGTAAGACCGCCTTACGACACGATGTATAATCAAATAAAATTCAAAGAGCCAGTAACGGTATTAGCCGATACGACAGGGCGCCCTGCCTGGTCACATGGAAATAACCTTCCGGCAGACCAGCCAGAAGATATGGCTCAATATTTCGGCATGATTAAATGTATCGACGATAACGTAGGAAGAATAATGAAAACACTTCAAGATGCGGATATCCTGAGCAATACGATCATTATCTTCACATCCGATCATGGAGATATGTGCCGTCAGCACGGACTTATCAACAAAGGGGTGCCTTTGGATGATTCTGCACGAATACCATTCATCATCAGTTATCCAACAGGAATGCGACAAGGGATCAGGGTAGAGAATGTTATGTCGGTAACAGATTTCACTCCCTCTCTGCTGAGTTTCTGCAATATATCATCTGAAACCCCATACGACGGACGCGACTTATCGGTTTTATGGAAAGGCAATAAACTTCCTGCACAATATAAAGATATCGTTTTTATGAGAGCGGTCACTCATAAAATAGAAAGCGACTGGGATGAATCGGCTACAGCCAAACGTACTATGTGGATATCAGCAGTAACACCCGATTATAAACTGACTTATTCGGAATATGCTTCAGATATCCCCTGGCTGACCGATCTGAAAAAAGATCCGGATGAGTTGGTCAATTGCTATTTCGATCCGGCTTATAAGGAAATTGTTTCCCGATTAGCTTCCGACCTGAAAGAATACGGAGCACAATACAACGACCCCAGGATTCATCATCCTAAAATTCAAAGCGAAATAAGTTCTGCCATTTTTAAAAGGTAGACAATATCCGTTAAAAACACGGTATAAAACAAGGCTACTAGAAAAAAAATGCAGACCTTTAGTTCCTGAACTATCATAAACTAATATAAACTTAAAATATCATGAAATCAAACGTATTGATCGGACTCGGACTGGGAGCTTTTTGTTTCTCTCCGAATGCCTCTCATGCTCAGAAAGCGAAAGAGGCAAAGACCCCGAATGTCATCTTTATCTATGCCGACGACCTCGGTTACGGCGACCTGGAATGTTACGGAGCAACCCGCGTGCAAACACCTAACGTAAACAAACTGGCAAACAGCGGTATCCGTTTCACGAATGCACACGCAACAGCTGCAACCAGTACCCCTTCCCGTTATTCCCTGCTTACCGGAGAATATGCATGGCGCAGGCCGGGAACAGACATCGCAGCCGGTAATGCCGGAATGATTATCCGTCCGGAACGTTATACCATTGCAGATATGTTCAAAAATGCAGGCTATACAACGGCAGCATTAGGCAAATGGCATCTGGGATTGGGAGACAAGACAGCCCAACAGGACTGGAATGCCCCGCTACCCGCCGCTTTAGGAGATTTGGGATTCGACTATTCTTATATTATGGCTGCTACAGCCGATCGCGTTCCCTGTGTCTTTATAGAAAACGGTAAAGTGGCCAATTACGACCCTTCCGCACCGATCGAAGTAAGCTACGAGAAACCTTTCGAAGGCGAACCGTTGGGAAAAGATCATCCGGAACTTCTATATAACCTGAAACACAGCCACGGTCACGATATGGCTATCGTGAACGGCATCGGACGTATCGGCTATATGAAAGGTGGCGGCAAAGCATTGTGGAAAGATGAGAATCTGGCAGACTCTATCACGACACATGCCCTCGATTTCATCAAAGCAAACAAGGACAAACCATTCTTTATGTATTTCGCCACAAACGACGTACATGTACCCCGTTTCCCACACGACCGCTTCAGAGGTAAAAACGCAATGGGGTTGAGAGGCGATGCCATCGTACAATTCGACTGGAGTGTCGGACAGATTCTGGATGAACTGGACAGACTGGGATTGAGAGAGAACACATTGATCATCCTTTCCAGCGACAACGGTCCGGTTGTGGATGATGGTTATGCAGACCAGGCAGAAGAATTGCTGGGCGATCACAAACCGGGTGGTCCGCTACGTGGAGGCAAATACAGTGCATTCGAAGCCGGAACCCGCATTCCTGCCATTATCAGTTGGCCGAAAGAAATAAAAAAAGGTAAAGTATCAGACACCTTAATGTCGCAGGTCGACTGGTTTGCATCACTGGCTGCATTGACTGGTTCGGTTCTTCCCAAGGGAGCCGCTCCCGATAGTTACAATTATCTGGGAACTTTACTGGGCACAGACAATACCGAGCGTCCCTGGGTGATCGAACAAGCATCCGATCATACATTGTCAGTACGTACAAAAGACTGGAAATATATCGAAACCAGCGACGGACCGAACATGGTACCCTGGGGACCGAAAATCGAGACCGGTTATTCCAAGACTCCTCAGCTATATGATATGACAAAAGTAGGAGAACAGGAAAACCTGGCATTAAAATATCCGGAAACTGTCTATCAATTACAATCTATACTGAAAGGCGTACGACAGAATACTGTTAAGCCACAATAAACTAAAACAAAGTATTTCTATTATAACTCAATGGCCTGGAGCAAAAGTTCCAGGCCATTTTTATGTTTTTACCTTTTTTTATCAGCGAATAGACATTATCTTTGCAAACTATTGGGCAGAAAATAAAAGGATAATGCTGGGACTTATTAGTAAAGGAATTGTGATAGGCATACTCGTATCGGCTCCGATGGGACCGATAGGTATGTTGTGTATACAAAGAACATTGAACAAAGGACGCTGGCACGGACTGGTAACCGGTCTGGGAGCAGCTTTATCGGATGTCATATATGCAGCTCTCACCTGCCTGGGAATGGGGGTTGTCGTCAATTTCGTGGAAGCCAACCAGGCCCCTCTCCAATTAATGGGAAGTATTGTCTTAGGTCTTTTCGGTTACTATATATACCAATCCAATCCTGTAAAAAACTTAAAAAAGCAACGTGAAAAAAAGTTATCGTTCACACAGGATTTTATTACAGCTTTTCTTCTTACCTTTAGCAACGTTTTGATCGTGCTTCTGTATATAGGTCTATTTGCACGCTTTGGATTTGTGTTGCCGGATCATTCCGTCTGGATGTTGTTAGGAGGGATCGCATGTATTGGTTTAGGTGCCGTTCTATGGTGGTTCGGTATCACATATATAGTTGCTAAATTAAAAAAGTGGTTTAATGTACGAGGAATATGGTTGTTAAATCGGATTGTAGGTACAGTCATTATTATTTTGGCTATTGTAGGAGTATTGTCAGTTCTCCTCACCTCATATTTCCATTTGCCGTTACTCCAAATCTATAATTAACATGAAGAAGCTTAAAGTACCGTATTTAGTAACCTTGGATGTATTGGATTTATCATCCGCAGGATATTTGCTGGAAAGCAAAGCGCACAGAGAGTATATCGACGTAATCAATTGGGAGGAATACCCTTACAAACCGATCGTAGCCTTTGATATTGCACGATCAGACATCAATTTATACATTCGTTATTTTGTGAAAGGCAATTCATTAAAAGCACTTCATAATGTAGATGGCTCTCCTGTTTACACCGATAGTTGTGTGGAGTTTTTTATGAAGACGGTAGAAGATCACAACTACATGAATTTTGAATTCAACTGTATCGGAACCTGTGATGCAGCCCGTCGGCAATCACGTGAGATCAAACGATCGCTGACCTCCGACGAATATGCTTCTATCCGCAGGTATTCATCACTGGAAAATAAACCATTCACGGAAAAGTTGGGAGTACACTCCTGGGAGTTGGTTGTAGCCATCCCTTTTCAGTTAATGGGCCTCGATCCGGAAAATCTTCCGGAAAAGATACTCGGCAATTTCTACAAATGTGCTGATGATACAGAGTTTCCCCATTTTGTAAGCTGGAATCCGATTGATGTTCCGACACCGGACTTCCATCGTCCCGAGTTCTTCGGGGAGATCTATTTATAAGACAAAGAAGGGTGAAGTTGGCAACTTCACCCTTTCTTTTACAAAGCTTCCGATTTATTTATTTTTGTCTTTCGAAAGTTTCAATTCTAAAACAAAGGCGATGATCAATCCAAGTCCACCGAATAACAGGACGGAAGCCCCATATACAGCACTTTGCATTTCGTAATCATCATACGCATTTGTAGATAACGACAAGAAGAATCCAAACAATATACCCAAACCAATCCCCATCAGCAGACAACCCGTTTTCAATGAACTAAAAGAAAAATTAGTAGTCAAACGGGGTAAACCGATTTTAGCATCAAAAGCAGAAGGATCCAGCTTATCTCCGATCTTCTCAATAATAGCTAATCTCTCTTTTTTCCGTACAAACAACTCGAACAAGCCATAAATACCGGCACAAATTATTCCGATAATAAGCGGAACCATAATAAAATTCATCATAGCAGTAAATATTAAATGTTTTATTAATTCGTCTATTAGTTTGACGCAGCCTGGCTGAAAAGGTTACAGTTAGAGAAGATAAAATACATAAATGATTTATTTCGTGTTTTTATAGTTGTAAGTTGTAACCAAATTACCGAACTTGCGTCCATAAGGTAGGATGGAGTTGTATAGCGACGCATATTATATAGAAAGAGTAGCCGCCGGAGATACAGGTTGTTTTGCCTGCCTTCTGGATAGATACAGCCGTCCGGTTCATTCGTTAATCCTTAAAATGATACGTAATAAGGAAGATGCGGAAGAGCTGGCGCAGGATGTATTTATGAAAGTTTTTCGTAACTTGCCGTCGTTCAAAGCCGATTGCAGCTTCTCTACCTGGATTTATCGTATTGCCTACAACACGGCTATATCGGAACTACGTAAAAAGAAACAGGAATTCGTTGCTATCGAAGAATCACAGATCAGCAATGTATCGGAAGAAGAGGTAGGCGAGTTGTTAGGATGTACAACAGTGACAGAGCAACTCGATAAACTGGAGGCTGCCCTTACACTGCTTCCTCCGGATGAAAGAGCATTAATCCTGCTTTTTTATATGAAGGAAAAGACAGTGGACGAACTGACGGTTATTACCGGTCTCAGTACATCCAACATCAAAGTGAAACTACACCGCATACGGAAAAAGTTATTTGTATTAATCAAAGGAATGGAGGATAAATAAATATGGATGATAATAAAAAGAGCGCGGATATACTGGAAAGTCTGTTCAGGCAAATGCCGGAAGAGGAATTGCCGGTATCCTTCCGACTGAACGTTATGCAGCAGATTACCCGTGAAACGGTCAGAATCAAAAAGCGCAACGAATGGTTGGGGCTGGCAGCAGTTATTGCAGCTTCGCTAGGGATACTGGGGATGGCTATCGCTTCCATTTTTTATTATATGGGACTTCCCGAAATAACATGGCCACAAATAACATGGCCAAAGATCGACTTCTCAGCCTTTAGTTTCTATTTCCATATCGGCATACTGACGCTGATACTCTTATTTCTCGATTATAAACTCAGGAAGGCATTTCATAAGGGTGAGTAAAAATAAACCGGGCACCTTGTGTGTAGCTCGAATCAACACGGATTGATCCGCCCAAAGCCTCTGCTATAACCTGGCAAATCGATAATCCCAGGCCAGTTCCTTGTTTATACTCGTCAATTTTTTCAAACCGTTTAAATATTAGTTTCACCTTATCAGCAGGTATTCCACATCCGGTATCCGTGACGATCAAATCAACAACGTTCCTTTCCCGGTCAAAACGGAAAGAAAGATTTATTTTTCCCGTTTCCGTGAACTTGGCGGCATTGATCAACAGATTCACCAGTAATTGCTGCAAACGCAAAGGGTCAGTATTCAATTGTAAAGAAGTATCTTCAGGAGTAAAAGTCAAAGAGACACCCTCAGTTACCCGGTGACGGATGGTTTCAATCGAATTCCGGCAACAATCAACCAGATAGACAGGCGAAATGGAAAAACTCAGGTTCCCTGCTTCAATCTGTGAAAGGCATAAGACGTCATTCACCAGATTCAACAACAGTTCGGTATTATTACTGATAATAGACGAATACTCTCCCCTTTCTTCCTCCGTGCAAGAGGAGTCGGATAACAGGCCGGCAAAACCGACGATCGCATTCAAGGGTGTCCGCACTTCGTGACTGATATTGGCTATGAAAGTTGTTTTAGCCAAACTCGCCTCTTCCGCTTTATCTTTTGCTATGCGCAGATTTTTCTCCGATTCGATCAAAGCATCTTTCTCTTTCTGCAACTCATTCTTCAGCCGGCGGGTACGGCGCAACGAAACATAAAGGATATATAATATCAGCAACAAAATAATGGAAACCGACATGGATATAACCAGCTGATGCTCTTTTATATTCACATTCATCCGGCTTATTTCCAACTCTTTCTCCTGCATTTCTTTATCATTCAGATCATACAGGGTACGAAGCTGATTGATCTGCCGGGTAAAAGCTTCATTATTGATCTTGGACGTTTCCGATATGACATCCTTATAAGCCTGAATAGCATTCAGTGAATCTCCTGCCTCCGATAAGATATCCGCTTTCAATTGCAAACAATCGGGTGTCTTCCAGTTTTCCAGCAGTTTGTCGATATATTTATGGGCTACTGTATAATTACCGATCTCTTTGTTATAACGGGCCTGTATATAAAGATATGCAAATACGGCAAAATCGTTGCCTATTGTCTCTTTTCCGACATACGAAGCAGCGCAATCAAGAGAATGCCGCGATTTTACAAGATCTTTCTTTTTCAGGTAAAGTTCCGCATAAAAGGAATGCATGATCCAACGATAACGATCTACCGGGTAAATAGCACCTGTCTCCCTGTTCACCTTTTCCTGTCTGTCCAACAATTCCCTGTATTGGGACAGTAATATTTCCGCACTATCCAGTTTATTGATACGCAGGAGCGATTCCAACTGGTAAGAGACCAGGCGAATACTGAATGTCAGCTTCTCTCCGATCTCCTCCTGTTTATCAAGTGCCGCCTGAAAAACGGCAACGGCATCACTGTCACGCCGTATAGCTTGGTAAATATGCCCCAGATTCTCACTACAACGAATCTGCCCGTAGACATGATTCTTGCCACAGGCCTGATTATAAAGGCGAATGGCTTCATTCATCGCCAGTTCATAGTTCTCCATCCATAAATGATCCAGACAGACATAACTGTAAGCATCGAACAAACCATCAGGAAGTTCTTGCCGGCTCTTTCCTATCGAATCGATATATTTAGCCCAATAAACTACGCTATCCGACTGGTTGGCATCATAATAGTAACGCGATAGATTGGCAGCTGCAGCATATACGGTCTGCACAGAATCAACCCGGTTTCCAATATCCAATAGCCGATGCAGAAAAACAACTTCTTCCGGTTCTTGCCGGTACAAGTGGGCTAATTCTTTTAATGTTTTAATAGTGACATCCGGTGCCGGTTCTGAAGACAGGACTGTTTTCAGGCTATCCAGACGGGTAGTACGGTTTACTGCTGTAGACTTCATACATATAAATATACAAAGTATACAAAAAACACAGAAAAGACTCTGTTTTAGTTCGAGGCGAAAACGACCTTTATACATAATCTGGTGTAATAAGCCGCAAAGATAATGGATTTTACCGAAATCGATTAATAATCAATACATTCTATTCAATAAAAAACAAAAAACGACCTGAAGGACAGATACGCGAAGCTGTATTGCCCCGACAAAAGAAAACAAGAGGTATAGAAACGTATTTTCCAGAGCAAAACTATTGTCTATCAGAAAAAAAGAGTTACCTTTGCCCCGATTTTTGAGAGATGACAACATAATGTCTAACTTACTAATTAAAACAAACTTAAGTATTAACAATTAGAGAATGGAAAATTTAAAGAACATTCAGCCGGTTGACGATTTCAACTGGGACGCCTATGAAATGGGCGAATCTTACGGTGACGTAAGCAAGGACGACCTTGTAAAAACGTATGACGAAACCCTGAACACTGTAAAGGATAAGGAAGTCGTTATGGGAACCGTTACTGCAATGAACAAACGTGAAGTTGTAGTTAACATCGGTTTCAAATCAGACGGTGTTGTATCAATGGCGGAATTCCGTTACAATCCGGATCTGAAAATTGGTGACGAAGTAGAAGTATACATCGAAAACCAGGAAGACAAAAAAGGACAGTTGATCCTTTCTCACAAGAAAGCTCGCGCTACACGCTCTTGGGATCGTGTTAACGAAGCTCTTGAAAAAGACGAAATTATCAAAGGTTACATCAAATGTCGTACTAAGGGCGGTATGATCGTTGACGTATTCGGTATCGAAGCATTCTTACCGGGTTCTCAGATCGACGTTAAACCTATCCGCGACTATGACGTATTCGTAGGTAAGACAATGGAATTCAAGATCGTGAAGATCAACCAGGAATTCAAAAACGTTGTTGTATCTCACAAAGCTCTTATCGAAGCAGAGCTTGAAGCACAGAAGAAAGACATTATCTCCAGACTGGAAAAAGGACAGGTTCTGGAAGGAACTGTTAAAAACATCACTTCTTACGGTGTATTCATCGACCTGGGTGGCGTAGACGGTTTGATCCACATCACAGACCTTTCTTGGGGCCGTGTTTCTCATCCGGAAGAAATCGTTCAGCTTGATCAGAAGATCAATGTTGTTATCCTTGACTTCGATGATGAAAAGAAACGTATCGCTCTTGGCTTGAAACAATTGACTCCGCATCCTTGGGATGCTTTGGATACTAACCTGAAAGTTGGTGACAAAGTAAAAGGTAAAGTGGTTGTTATGGCTGACTACGGTGCATTCATCGAAATCGCTCCGGGCGTAGAAGGTTTGATCCACGTATCAGAAATGAGCTGGACTCAGCACCTGCGTTCTGCTCAGGACTTCATGAAGGTTGGTGACGAAATCGAAGCAGTTATCCTGACTTTGGATCGTGACGAACGTAAGATGTCTCTGGGTATCAAACAGCTGAAAGCTGACCCATGGGAAGATATCGAATCTCGCTTCCCGGTTGGTTCACGCCACACTGCTAAAGTACGCAACTTCACTAACTTCGGTGTATTTGTAGAAATCGAAGAAGGCGTAGACGGACTGATCCACATCTCTGACCTTTCTTGGACTAAGAAGATCAAACACCCGAGCGAATTCACTCAGATCGGTGCAGAAATCGAAGTTCAGGTTCTGGAAATCGACAAGGAAAACCGTCGTTTGAGCTTAGGTCACAAACAACTGGAAGAAAATCCTTGGGATGTATTTGAAACTATCTTTACAGTAGGTTCAATCCACGAAGGAACAATCATCGAAGTACTGGATAAGGGCGCTGTAGTTTCTCTGCCTTACGGTGTAGAAGGTTTCGCAACTCCGAAACACCTGGTAAAAGAAGACGGCTCTCAGGCTGTTGTTGACGAAAAACTGCAGTTCAAGGTAATCGAATTCAACAAAGAAGCAAAACGTATCATCCTTTCTCATAGCCGCATCTTCGAAGATGAACAGAAGGGCGCTAAGAAAGACGCACCTGCAGGCGACAAAAAACCGGCAGCTAAACGTAACAAGAAAGAAGATGAAGGTTCAGCAATGGTAACCGGTCCGGTTGAAAAAACCACACTGGGTGACATTGAAGAACTGGCTGCTTTGAAAGAAAAACTTTCTGGTAAATAATCAGTTTCACTGGCATATAATTATAAGAGGAGCCACTTCAACAAGTGGCTCCTTTTTTTACATTCATACCCTATCCGTCCCACTTCTCAGGACAATCTTCTACAATTGTTGATATTCATAAATATTTAAGCCTTATTGTTTGCGTATCTTAAATTAAATGCTGAACATTTGTTGATGTTACTCCAATATTAAGATCATGGACGAAAATATATCAAACAAAAGCATAACGATTCTCATCGCAGAAGATGAAGAAAGTAATTTCTTATTACTGAAAACAATCCTGAAAAGGCATTGTAATATTTTGCATGCTAAAACTGGAAAAGAGTTGTTGAATATCTATAAGGAACAACATGCCGACCTGATACTTATGGATATTAAGATGCCCGAAATGAATGGCATAGACGCCCTGAAAGAAATCCGTAAATTCGATACGGAAATCCCGGTTATCATGCAATCGGCTTATGCCTTTGAAAACGATATGGAGTCGGCACGTCAGGCCGGAAGCAACGGATTCATAACGAAACCGATCAACATCAAAGAGTTAAAAGCGACTTTGTCTAGCTTTCTGCCCACTTTGACTTGGTAAGATTAAAGAGAAAATAAAAAAGGAGATGCTTTCTACAAGTATCTCCTTTCTATTTTTGTATTGCAGCCTTAGTTATTCATTGGCAGCTTCGGCTTTCGCACATTCTGCTGCCTGTTCTTTAGCACCATAATAAGCACAATCTTCCTGAATACCTAAAAGCAGATTCACTTCATGCCTCTTTTCCAGATCAGTAAAATAAACTTCTACTACTTTATAAATATCAAAACCTCCTGTCGAACCTGCGGCAAGATTTAATGACTCTACCATTTTTTTAGCTGCATTGTGAATTTCAGCTTTTTCAATGAGATGTAACTCATTACTGTGAATTAATTGATTCTTTCCCATGATGTTTGACTTTAAAGTTATACTTGCTTTTTATTAATAACCACTAAGCAGACAAGTTTGTTATGCTTGCTGATTCTTTACAGCTTTAAATATACAAACATCTTCTTATTTTTCCACCATTTGATGCCTTTAATTTCAAACTTTCATCAAAATCTTTCCATCAGACAAACTTCTTCTGTCTTTTTACACTTCAAATAAGGTGTCGGTTTTTGTTCCCACAATACGCAGAAGTAAAAAACCTCCCAGGCAAAAACAGATACTATACAAAACAAACCTAGAGAAGAAAATGGCAGCATTCAAAAGAGACAACAACATTTTTTAAAGAGCAGACAATGAACAAATACCCATAAAAGTTGGTTTATATGGTTCAATCGGGTACTGTCAATAACAAAAAATGCAAAGAGACGTACTATATTTCTTCATTGTCATACCATACTTCCACAGTCTGAATATCATTAAGAACGATATCTTAATTTTATACACAAATATAATTATAGGGTGATGTCTTTAAATGAAAACAGAATATACGTAGGAAATAATGACACCGTAAATTCCATAAATAACGATTTAATATTCTATGAGGATGTCAAAGAGATTCCTATAACCCCGTATCCTTCATACATAGAATTCGGGATGGTTATGATTTGTTCCGAAGGCAATGCCAGGATCAAAGTTCATACATATGAGCACTTGTTGGAGAAAAACGAACTGATAATACTTCTCCCTGGTCAACTTATCTCTTTATATGAAATAAGTAAAAACTTTACTATAAGTGCATTCTCCATTTCACGGTCGTTGTTCAATGATATATTAAGCGGAATCTGCAGGTTTTCTCCTCATTTCTTCTTTTATATGCGAAGTCATTTCCATTATAAATTGACAGATAACGAGTCGACAAATTTCGGCAATTATTATAACCTGATATGCAAAAAGGCCCGGTCACCGTCAAATTTATATCCGAGAGAAACTGCCATTCATATATTACGTATTCTCTATCTGGATCTTTATAACAGTTATAAGATAGACTCATTACCGTATATGCCAACAATGGATTCTCACAAAAAAGAATTAGCAGATAAATTCTTTTCCCTGATTATGACGCATTACAAAGAGAACAGGGAAGTCTCTTTCTATGCAGATAAGTTGTGCATTACTCCTAAGTATCTGACAACGATAATCAAAGCAGTGAGCGGTAAATCGGCCAAAGACTGGATATTGGAATATATCATTTTAGAGGTCAAGGCCTTACTGAGAGATTCTTCATTAAATATACAGGAGATCGTATTAAGAACAAATTTTGCCAATCAATCTTCTTTGGGAAGATTTTTCCGGAAACATACAGGTATGTCTCCTTTAGAATACAGGAAAAGCAAATTAGAAAAGAACTTATAAACAAATTTCTAACTAAATAAAAAAAGCGATGAACAAAAGTCAACTTATTAATGAATTAACAGAGAGAACAGAGATTAGCAAGAAAGACATTACGACGATACTTGATGCTTTTACAGATATGGTCGTAGAACAGACTAAAGCTGGTGAGCGCTTATTCATTCCGGGCTTTGGATCATTTAAACCTCGTTTACAATCAAGCCGTCCGGCACGAAACCCTAGAAACGGCGATGTCATTCAGCTTACACCGCGTACCATCGTCCATTTCAAATGCGCTTCACAGTTAATCGAACGGATGAACAGAACTGAATAAGGCACAAAAAAAGGATTAAGTTTTTCAACTTAATCCCTTTTTTACTCAGCTGTGTCGGGATGACAGGATTTGAACCTGCGACCACACGCCCCCCAGACGCGTACTCTACCGGGCTGAGCTACATCCCGTTTTTATTTACGGCTGCAAAGGTAAGATTTTTCCTTTACACACCAAAACTTTCGCGGTAAAAATCTAACGACTCCAATATTTTTTCTTTTGTCACCTGCTGATTTATCTGAACTTCACCTATTTTAGAGAGCAAGGTAAAGTTTATTATACCACCCTCATTCTTCTTATCATGGGTCATCAGTTCATATAATGTTTCATAATCCTTACAATCAAAGACGAAAGGAGGATAATATTCTTTGATATACTGAATGACCTGGCTCAGGTTGGCAGACGGAAAACCGCAAAGTTTATGAGAAAGATATAACTCGCTCACGATACCGGCAGCCACCGCATGACCATGCAGCAAAGGACGATTCTTCTTAAATGACAGGCTTTCATAAGCATGCCCGATCGTATGTCCGAAGTTCAATGCCTTACGGATACCATGCTCTTTCGGATCTTCCGCCACAATACGTTCTTTTACAGCGACTGATTGAGCCACCATCTTATTCAGAAAAGCATAATCCATCTTCTGGTCGAGATCAAACAACATCACCGTTGCATAGGTATCCATCGAACTGATCAGTGCATGTTTAATCATCTCCGCATAACCGGACAAGAGGTTGTCACGATCCAGCGTACGCAGGAATTCACAGTCGATAAACACACATTCAGGAGGATAGAAAGAACCGATCTCATTCTTCAGTCCATTGAAGTTGATACCTGTTTTTCCGCCTACGGCAGCATCCACGGATGCCATGAGTGTCGTAGGGATATTGACCGTTTTCAATCCCCGTTTAAAAGTTGCACCTGCGAAACCACCCATATCGGTAATCATCCCCCCCCCCAGGTTCACCAACAGTGAATTGCGGGAAGCCCCTTCGTTGGATAAACGCATCCAGATATTCGATAAAGCATCCAAACCCTTATGCGTATCACCGGCATCTACAGTAATAACCGGAGCATCCTTGAGGGCTGGAACATCCTGAACTAACGGGTAGCACTTTTCCTGTGTATTCGTATCTGTGAGAACAAACAATTTATCGTAATTCAATGAAGTAAGGAATTCCTGCAAATCTGCTTTCAGATCCTTACTAATCACTACTTTTTGATCAGCCATATTTTTATCTTTTTGCTTCTTGGTTACAAAGGTATTATTTGTAATCCGATTATCAAAGAGGAAGGTTCGTAATAACTACATTATCTTAATTCCCGGTCAAGATCAGTAATAGCGGAAGATAATCTTTTAATTCAACACGAAGACTTTTAAGGGCTTGCTGGATGCGGTAATCGACCGTTTTGGCAGACATGTTTAATTCTGCCGCTATTTCATTATAGGTCTTGCCGTCAATCCGGTTCAACACAAAAGCTTCCCGGTATGTTTGCGGGAGCTTTTCCAACGCCTCTTCAATTTTCCGGCTCAATTCTTCCACCACATAAAAATCAGGATCTTCAAACTGTAACTGCCATTTGCTGGCAATGAGTGAATGCACCTGTTCATGCAAACGAAGCTTATCAATATGATTGTAACATTTATTCCGCACAGCGCGGAAAAGATAACCATTCAAAGAAGATTCAACCACGATGTCCTTTCTACGCTCCCATATCCCAACCATCATATCCTGTATAATTTCTTCCGCATCATTAACCCCGACAAACTGTGTTGCATAAGCACACAAAACAGGATAATACCTTAGAAAAAAAGTATTAAAGGCTTTCTTATCTCCCAGTTGAAGAGATTCAAACAGTCTTTCATCTTTTGTAGTATGATTCATTTATCTTTATCATAATCCGGTTATAACAGGTAGGCACTTTGCATCTGTAAAACAAAATTAAAAAAAAAGAACCAATCTACCAATTTTGTTTAGGAACTTTCATTCCTGAACTGTCATATTAGAAAGAACACAAAAATGAAGCAGGAAAAAGAGATAAATGAACTGGATTTGTTTCGATATATGAACAGTGAATTAACCGGTCAGGAACAGATCGAAGTTGAAGAGTGGATCGAAGCCTCGGAAGAGAACCGAAAGGTTGCAGAGGATTATTATGAACTCTTTTTAGCTACTACATCTTTGCAGTTTGTGAAACGTTCCGCTCCACTGAAAGCACTGGAAAAGGTCAATAAACGGATAAAAGAAAAACAATTCCGGAAATTGTATCTCTTTGTTCAAAGGGCTGCCGTAATCTTACTGTTGCCTTTACTCGGTTTATCCGGTTTTCTGCTGTTACAACCCAGGGAGGAAGTTCCTGTTTTTTACCTGGAAACCCGTATGACACCGGGAATGATCGGTTCGACCATATTGCCCGACGGCACAAAAGTATGGCTTAACTCCTCTTCTTATCTTAAATACCCAAACACATTTTCCGGTAATACCCGTGAAGTAATGCTCGACGGTGAAGCCTATTTCGAAGTAATAGGCAACGCCAAAAAGCCTTTTATCGTCCACTCGGGAAATTCTTCTGTTAATGTATTAGGCACCAAATTCAATATGGATGCATACGATAGCAACGGTTTCATAGCAACAACACTTATCGAAGGTTCCGTTGAGTTTAGTTATAAAACCGAAAACGATATATCCCATACTATAAAAATAGAACCTAACGAGCAGGTTCACTACAATAAGAAAACCATGCAGCCCGAAGTCCGCGAAGCATATGTACCCAAAGATATTGCCTGGAAGAATGGTCAGATTATTTTAAAAGAGACTACCCTCTCCGAGATCTTATGGATACTGAGCAAACGGTTTAACGTAGAGTTCATAATAAAAAATCCCGCTTTTTATAAATATTCTTTCACCGGTGTTTTCACCAATCAGCAGATCGAACGTGTGTTGGAGCATTTCAAACGATCATCCGGTATACGTTATAAAATGGATTACCAACTCGATCAAGATGGAGAAATCATCAAAAGCCGGGTAGAACTATATTAATAATGTCTAACCTTAAAATCCAAATGCTATCATGAGAATAAGAGATCCTTAAAACAAAAAACACACGAATAAATACGCCAATATTTATCCGTGTGGAAAAAAACGACCGCTTGTTGACACCAAGCCATCAATTATTGTTTACCTTTAAAACACTATAAATCTATGCGAAAAAGAAGTAATATCCAAACGAAAATACTTTTACGTATGAAAATAACTGCATTATTGCTAATCGCCACACTCACAGTAGTTAACGCGGCAAATACGTATAGCCAGACAATAACATTGTCTGTTGAAGCAAAGAATCAAAGCATTCAGACGGTTTTGGAACAGATTGAATCCCAGTCGGATTTCAATTTCTTCTACAATACAAAGCAAGTGAATACGAATAAGCTGGTATCTATCCGTGCCAATCAAAAAAACGTATTCGAAGTATTGGAGGATTTATTCAGGAATACGGATATAAAATATGAAGTACTGGATAAGAATATTATCCTGACTCTAAAAAAAGAAACTGCATCCGACGCAGCTCCGGCCATCAATCAGGAGGGAAAAAACGTCAACGGTGTGGTCGTAGACCAGAACGGCGAACCGGTTATCGGTGCTAATGTAATGGTGAAAGGTACAACAACGGGGTCTATCACAAGCGTAAACGGCGACTTCGTTATCAGCAATGTACCTCAATCCGCTACCCTGGTTATCTCTTATATCGGTTATATAACAAAAGAAGTACCAGTCGGACAGCAGCAGTCGCTGAGGATCGTCCTGGCAGAAGACCTGCAGACATTGGACGAAGTAATCGTTGTCGGTTACGGTACGATGAAAAAAAGCGATATCACGGGGGCTATCTCGTCCGTGAGCGAAGAGAAAATCGCTCGTCAAGCTGTGGCCAATGTTTCTAGTGCATTGCAAGGCTTGGCTACCGGTGTATCCGTTACTTCCAGTTCCGGATCTCCGGGTTCTGCCGCCACGATCCGTATCAGAGGTGTGGGTACGGTAAACGATGCGGAACCATTGTTCGTCGTGGATGGGATGCCCGTGACAGATATAAACTACCTGAACACGTCAGATATACAGTCTATGGAAGTGCTTAAAGATGCTTCCGCTTCCGCTATTTACGGTTCCCGTGGCGCGAACGGCGTAATCCTTATCACTACGAAAAAAGGAGCCGTAGGAAAAACCACCGTCACATTCGACGCATATTGGTCAATGAACAAGATATTGAATAACATCGATTTGATGTCAGGTCCGGAATGGTACGACTATCAGGAGCAGTTGAACGGCGTAAGGAGCGTTCCCATCGACTTAAGCCTTGTCGATCGTAACGTTTCCACCAACTGGATGGACGAGATCACGCATACAGCCTTTATGCATAACTATAGTGTCGGCATAAGCGGTGGTAAAGAGAACGACTATAAATTTAACCTGGGCTTGAATTATATCAATCAGGATGGTACGATCAAGAAATCCAACTATGAACGGTTCAGTGTCCGTCAAAGTACGGAAAAAACGGTGATCAAAGATCATTTGGTAGTGGGTACCAACGCATCGATCGCAAGATCTACCGACGCGAGTATTAACGAGCGCAACAGTAGCGATGTGTACGACGCCGATTATGGTGTCGTAAGTAACGCACTCCGCCTGGCCCCGGTAACTCCTGCCCAAAACGCGGACGGTTCGTACGGTTACTCTCCTTATATCGACTACTATAACCCGTTGGCGAGCATCATGTATCGGGACAATAAACGAGAGAGACTTGCTTTCATCGGCAATATGTATGGTGAATGGCAGATTATAAAAGGATTGAAGTTCAAGAGTAGCTTCGGAGCGGAAATCAGAAGAGTCGACAATAAAACTTTCTCGCCGGTCTATGAGGTATCTTCAAGCCAGAAAAACTTAGAAAGCAGTTTATCGAAGTCGCAGACCAAAGGATACTACTATACGTTCGAGAATACCCTTTCGTATGATAAGACATTTGCCAAGAAACACTCCATATCCGCTATCGTGGGTTATACCAACGAATGGGGTAAGCGGGAAAGCTTGGGCGTAAATGCGAGAGATCTTATCGGTGAGTCGGACAACCTGCACTATGTAGACGCTACGCTGGATAAGAACAAGACCACAGCAAGCAATAGCGCTACGGAATACGGCTTGAAGTCTTATCTGGGCCGCGTACACTACGATTACGACAACAAATACCTTGTCACAGCCACTTTCCGTCGAGACGGCTCCTCTAAATTCTCTTCCAAGAACCGCTGGGGTAACTTCCCCTCATTCGCTTTGGGTTGGAGAATGGATAATGAAAAGTTCTTCCAGAGTCTGAACGCAGATTGGGTTTCTTCCTTGAAACTTCGTGCGGGCTGGGGACAGATCGGAAACCAGAATATCACCGATTATGTGGATCGCAGTTTACTTTCATTGAACACGTCATACGGCGCTTTATTCGGAGCGAGGGAGAATGAGACCTTGTATCAGGGTATTGCCGTAGCAAGATTGGGTAATTCGGATATTAAATGGGAAACCACAGAATCCCTTAACATCGGTCTTGACGCAAGCTTCTTTAACAGCCGGATGATTTTCAGCTTCGAGTATTATTACAAGACAACGAAGGATATGTTGCTCGCGGCCCCTATGCCTATCTATATGGGATATGCAAATAATACCTACACCAATATCGGTGAGGCAAACAACCGCGGTATCGAGTTGAATCTCGAATGGAGAGACAAGACCGAAAGCGGCTTCGAATACAACGTGGGAGTGAATATGTCGACCATCCGTAACCGAATGACGAAATTGAACGGCGGTACGCCTATTTCCGACGGACCATTCCGAAACGGCACCATGTACCTCACCTACACGAATGAAGGTATGCCTATCGGCGCATTCTGGGGCTATAAGACAAATGGGCTTATCCAAACACAGGAGCAGCTGGATGCCGTTAAGCGGGCGGATTTCCAGCCTAATGCCGAATTAGGTGATGTATTGTTTGTAGACACGAACGGCGACGGCAAGTTAGACTCGAGTGACAGATGCATGATCGGTAATCCTATTCCGGATATCATATACGGTATCAATGTGGGTATGGCGTGGAAAGGCTTCGACCTCAATTTGCAGTTTGGCGGAACGATCGGTAATGAGATATTTAACGCGATGCGTTATTACACCTACTTCCCGAACGATATAACAAACAAGGATAGAGCGTTAATGAATTATTGGACGCCTACCAATACAAATACGAATATCCCTCGCCTGACGTCTACGGACGCAAACGATAACGACCGTTTCTCAGACATGTACGTGGAAAACGGCACTTATTTCCGATTGAGAAACGCCCAGCTGGGTTATACCCTACCCGCTTCTCTCACGCAGAAGATAAAACTACAAAAGGTACGTTTTTATGTAAGCGGTCAGAACCTGTTTACAATATCCGGTTACTCAGGTATGGATCCGGAAGTGGGTCAATCCAGTTCTTTATCCAGAGGCATAGATTACGGTATCTATCCTCAGAACCGTTCATTCACCGGAGGTCTTAATGTTACATTCTAAATTTATAATGTTATGCTTAAAAACAAATATATCATAGGAATCGCACTCGCGATTTTAACAGGATTCAACAGTTGCGCGGATTTGGATTTGGCGCCATTAGGTAGCCCGGAGGCTGGAAAGCTAACAGAAGAACGACAAGCATTCTTACGTTTGACAGCGGTCTATTCCGGCATGAAAGATTTTCGTTACACGTGGTCGATGCAATGTTTCGGAGATGTATTGTCGAACGATGCGACTTATAGCGGTTCTTCGAACGATGCGCAAACCTTCACGTTGCTGGAGAATTATCAGTATCAAGCAGATCATACCGAGATTTTGAACAAATACCGGTATTCTTACCAATGTATCAATAAAGCGAATTTATTTCTACAGGACATGGAAACGGCCGACGATGCCATTTTCTCGACGTACAATAAAGAACAGATGATTGGTGAGGCCAAGTTTATCCGCGCCTATACCTATTTCGAACTCGTGAAAACATTTGGCGGTGTTCCTTGTTATACGGAAGTCCTGGATCTCGCCCATGAAAGACTCGGACGTTCGACTGTCGAGGAAGTATATGCTGTTATCGAGCAAGACTTGAACGATGCGGTTAGTGCTTTACCTAAGAAAAGTGAGATAACGAACTACGAAACAACCTATGCGGGAAGAATCACCAAAGGTGCGGCCATTGCCATGCAAACGCGTGTTTACCTGTATGCGAAAAAATACGATGAGGTAAAAAAGGCATTCGAGAATTTCCAAAAGGAATGCGGTAGCGAATATAGCTTAGTGAACCCGGAAGAATACGCCTGGCAATTCTCCCTGAAGGGGGAACATTGTATCTCGTCTATCCTGGAAATAAATATGTATAATTCCCCAACTCAAAGTGGGTATGGTGTAAATAACGGTAACCGTCACGTATTGATGTCCATGCCCCGAAATATGACCAACGGCTTCGGTTGCGCACAGCCTACTCAAGCTTTGGCGGACGCTTATGATGCGGAGGGGGATATCATACGAAAGAATACGACACTACTTTCCACGAAAGAGGCCATAGAGATCGAGACTGCGGCTAAAGGCAAGGTGGACCCCATTACAGATGACCGAACCGGCTGGTACAATCGCAAATTGTATCTTGCGCCCGGGGAAAGAGAGGAGAACAGAGGGAATAACCAACCAACAAACCTCAGGCTTATCCGCCTTGCGGAAGTATATTTGAACTATGCCGAGGCTTGTTATTTCAGCAGCGATATCGCTAATGCGCAAAAGTATCTGAACGAGGTAAGAAGTCATGTCAACCTGGCTCCTAAAAACAATACAGGAGAGCAATTGTTTGAAGACATCATGAACGAACGTCATCTGGAGTTAGGATTGGAAGGTTTCCGGTTCTTTGACGTGGTACGTGCAGGATGGGGCGAGAAAGTCTTTAACGGAACCAAGAAAGCAGAATTTGGAGCTAAGACTCCTTTCAAAGCCGGTGCGGAAGTATTGCCCATACCTCAAACCGAGATTGACATTAGTGGCGGTTTAATAAAGAATTAATAAAGAAACAACAACTTACATAAATCATAACAGCATGAAAAGAAATCTATTATTGCTCGGTATCTGTCTCCTGGCCGTATCGTTCGTCGGAGAAGCCTTTGGACAGAAGAAAAAACCTCGTATCGGTATTGCCGGTATACAGATAGAAAACAGCGTGTTCGTCCCGAATAGGCAGCCGCTCGTAGGACATCCCGTAAGAATGCCGGACTATCTCAGTCCTGACTCCGCTATGGGACAGGCGGCCACTTGGCTTCCCACCCAAATTGGCTATGGCGGAGGAAGAGGCCCCGTGACAAAAGAGTCGTACGATGCGTTTGTGGAAAAATCATTGGAGATGATCAAGGCCAATATGCCATACGATGCTTTCTGGTTTTATAACCACGGAGCTTGTAGCGTGGAAGGCGTGGCCGATCCTGAAGGTGAGTTTATGGAAAAAGTACGCAGCCTTATCGGAAACGATGTCCTTGTCACGACAACGATGGATCTTCACGGCAACGCCTCCTGGCTGGTAGCCCTCAACAGCGACCTCATCACTACATACCGCAAGGCTCCCCACGATGATTCCCGCGAATCTCACCGTCGTGGCGTGGTCAACCTTCTCGAACGTCTTGAATCAGGAAAAGGACGTCCGGCATACAAGGCATGGGTTGCCGTTCCTGTCCTGGTATCCGGCGAATGGTCGAGTACCCGCGTCGAGCCTGCGAAATCGCTGTACGCATTGGTTCCCGAGGTTGAAGCCATGCCCGGAGTGATAGATGCGGGTATATGGATCGGTTATGTTTGGGGAGACAACCCGCGGAACCAGGGAGTCGTGATGGTTTACGGTGACAACGAAGAACAGGTAAAAGCCGGAGCGAAGAAACTCGCCCAAAAATTCTGGGATATCCGTAAGCAATTCTCGCTGGAGGCCCCGGGATATTCGCTCGAAGAATGTATCGATTTGGCAGTAGCGAGTAAAAAGAAACCTTTCTTTATCAGTGACATGGGAGATAATCCCGGCGGAGGAGGCTCAGGCGAGGTCACCTGGACGTTGGCAAGACTCTTGAAGCGTCCGGAATTCCAGACCGATAAAGGAAAGAGCGTTCTTTATTGTTCCATCCCGGGAGAAGAGGTGGTCGAGCAGGCACGTAAGGTCGGCGTAGGCGGACACGTAGAAGGCATGGCAGGTGCCATGGTAGATAATTCCTACGAAGGTCCCGTGAAATTGTCGGGTACCGTGGTTTATGTCAGCCCGGAAGAAGACAAGAGTGCGGAATCCTGGAGACGTAAAAGGGATATCGCTATCGTAAAAAACGGAAGCGTTTATGTGGTAGTAGGTACATCGTCTCCCACTCCAAACCTGGAAGGTTCAGGAATCGATCCGAAGGAAATGGATATTGTAATGGTTAAACAAGGTTACCTTGTAAACCAATGGTACAATATACAAGCGGATTGGGTGATGGCCTTTACACGCGGTGGAGTGGATCAGGACTTCAAGAAGCTTCCATATAAGAATATCGTGAGACCGATGTTTCCGATCGATCCTGACATGGCAGATCCGGAGTTGAGCGTTATCATGGTTCCTTCTGCTAAGCACTTCTATGGCAGATAAAGAGTACCAATATAGAACGTTTTGAACCAAACACAAAAAGGGACTGACTAACTCGAATGTTAGACAGTCCCTTTTTTTATAACAACAATCTGACTTGCTTTACTTTACATTATATCCCGAAACAACGACCCTCGGTGTATTTCCCCGGGTGTCTTCGTCTTTCCAATGGAAACGTACTTCTTTCTTTTCTCCGGGGAGAAGAGCGAAGTAGTTGTCGGAATAGAAGATAGGCAAGAACTGTAAACCATCTGTACCGCCGATCACATTGATACGGATCATCAGGGCCGGAGTAGACGTCGTATTCTCGATAACAGCTGTCGCCGTCCAGTTTCCGTCTGCTTCCTTATTGATAACAACATCTGATTTCAAGTCAACCTTCGGCAGGTTACGTAACTCCTGATAGTTGTTTTCTTCCAGACTTCTGTGATAGAAGTTATCAGAAACAACACGACCATCTTCAGACAAAGTCATTTTGATGAAATGAACCTTCGACAAGCCGGCCGGAAATTCCAGTTTGATACATTTGTTGGTCGTATCTTCGTTGCTGTCGATCGTCACCTCTTTTTCCCAGGCTACGGAAGCATCCATATTCAATACCTGTACTTTTGCTGTCAGGCCTTTGTGTGCACCGGCACTGTAATTGACCACTTCCACCTCGTCGGTTGCCGGGTTCCACTGGATATGCAGCGGTTCGGAAGCCTTCTTGATAGCGAAGTAGGCAGCTGTCGGTTCGAAATAATAATCGTATGTCTGCCATACCATAGAAGGCCAGCAGGAATGACTCATCCACATCAGCAACCCTTTACGGTTCAGGCTTCTTGACTCGAACAAACTACGGTGACCGTCATAGTTCACCCACTGGGCCAGTTCGGAGAATTCTTTGGCACTCCGGGGTTCGCCGTATCCCTTCGCGATGATCTCGTTGAAAGAAGTGGCACCCTGTGCTCCCTCGCGGGTATAGTCGTGCATACCCCACTGGTTGTCCTGCGGCCAAAGACCTTCCGGAGAGAAGGTACGGAGCATGCTTTCATAGGTCAACACATTCGGCATACCGCGTTCGCTATGGAACTTATCGTTGCCGGTCTTCAATGTGAAGTATTCTTTTGCAGGAAGCATACGGTAAGGTCCGTGTCCGCTTACCACATCGTCGGCCGAGCTGGATATATAATGTATACCGGAATGCTCGTCCTTGACAATCCGGCGCAATGCCTTGTCGATCTGTTCGGGCGGGAAGCCTTCGTTACGTCCGCAATAGATACCGATGGATGCATGGCTGCGGATACGTCTCACATAATCTTCCGCATTGGCGATAAACATTTCCGGATAATACGGATCCGGTCCGTCAGACGGGTTCGCCAGCCAGAAGTCCTGCCAGACCATGATACCATGACGGTCGCAAGCCTCGTAGAGTTCCTCGTCACCGATCATACCCACCCAGTTACGGAGGATCGTAAAGTTCATATCGGCATGGTAAGCCACGGCGATATCATATTCACGGGCACGATAGTTCAGGTTAGACTCGCTGAAACCCCAGTTACCGCCACGTCCGATGAAACGGCGACCGTTCACGAACAGACTCAGGATATGATTGTCTTCATTGAAAGTCATCTGACGGATACCGACTTTGAAGTCTTTGGCATCCGACACCTTATCGTCTATCTTAAAGGTAAAGTTGGCATCATACAGGTTCGGTTCGCCATACCCTTTCGGCCACCACAAACGCGGGTTCTGCATATTCAGCTGCGGGAAATCCTTTGCATCGAAAACGACAGCTTTCTCTTCTCCGGCAGCCAGTTCAACCGGTTGCTGGAACGTGATATCGCCTACCTTGCCTTCCAGCATTCCTTTTACGGCATGGGCGTCGTGGTTCTTCACGATCACTTCCGCCGTCAGAGTTGCAGAGGTCGTATCAGGCAACGGTAAAACAGACTGTACAAGCGGGTCGGCTACCGTCACTTTTCCGGTGGTCGTCAGGAACACATCGTTCCAGATACCGATATTACGTCCGCGCATCGTCGGGATCCAGTCCCAACCGATCGTTGCATGGAAGGTCGGATTGTCAGCACCCAGGATACCCCCGTTGAAGTCCGTGCTCTGTGCATTCTTTTCCTTGATCGCACCGATATGTTCGTTCTTGATAATCTCTACGGCAACTACGTTCTTACCCGGAACGACCACATCCGTCACATCGAACTTACCACGCATAAAGGCTCCTTCGACACGGCCTATCTTCCGGCCATTCACATAGACATTCGCTTTCCAGTTGATACCGTCGAAATTGAGAAACAGACGCTCCTGTTTAAAGTCGGCCGGCATCTCGAATTCGTCCCGGTACCAGAAGTCGGAGTTGAAGAACGACTCGGATATCTGCAACTGGTTGTCGGCATAGTTCGGATCGGCGACAGCCCCGATATTCTTGTAACTGCTCAGAACAGTACCCGGAACAGTTGCAACGATCCAGTTTTCCGGCTGAAAATCCGGAGTAGATATCTTTTCACCTGCAGCATTCACTTCGGAAGCCCGTTGAAGCTTCCAGTTACCTCCCGACAGGTTGATATTGCCTTGCGATATGGCCGGAGCGGCAACAGGCTGGGGAACCAATCCGCCTTTACCCATCACTTCCAGTTCGCTTAGGATATAACGGCTGTCGTTAGCCGGCTGTTGCATCAGGACACGCACGTAACGTGCTTTCTTGCTGCCCCCCAACGCTATTTCATCTTTCAGGCTCTCACCGCCGGGCAGTTCGGCTGCATCCGTCCACTGAACGGCATCATCGGAAACCTGTACTTTACCTTTAACGGCTTTATTGATCCAATGCAAAATAACCTTATCAAACTCAGAGCGGCTACCCAGATCCACATACAACCATTCTTCTCCTGTCGTAGCACTCATCCAGGAACTGTTGAAAAACTGGGAAGGTTTCATTTCCACCAGACCGCCTTTATTATAAAAATCGGCAGCCATAAACACCCAGCTGTGGGCTCCCGGCATCTTCAACGAAACACGGTAGTTGGAATAGGTGGCTTCCTTATCGAACGAAATCGTTTCATTCAGTTTGCGGACCGGCATGGAGATCTGTTCGGTCTGTTTGTTCGGGTCGGTGACCGGCACACGGAAACGTACCGCCTCACCCGGCAGTCCTTTACCGCTCAATCGTCCCACTTCCGTCCAGTTCTGTCCGTCGTCGGAACCTTCGCAGACGATCTCGAAACCGTCTTTTGCCAGTTTGTCGTCGTAAACGAGGTTTCCTACCAATGACAATTTATCAACCGATTTACTGTAATTTTTCAACGCAAACTGAAACCAGGTATCGGCCCCTTCGAAGGTATTCCGTGAGTACGGACCTTCGTCGATCATCCATTCGCGTTCACGCCGGGGAGCTTCGCCTGCTGGAGTGGAGAGGATGAGATACTGCGGTTGCGCATCGGTCACGATACCGTCGGTCGCCAACTGGGCTGTCAGGTTATAATCGTGACTGGATGAGTTGAATGCCAAACGCCGGAGGGCGATATTTCGGTATGTCCCCCGGTCCGGAACCAGCTCCGGAGAAAAATCTTCCTTCGGATTACCGGGATACTGACCGATACCACGTGAATAATAGTCCGATCGTTCGAACGATTCATCTGTCGCACCTGCTCCGCTGCATCCCCAGAGCAACAACGTTGTCGCTGCTGTTCCGCAAAGGGTTAGGATACGTGATGCTTTTTGCTGTTTACACATTTTCATACTATGAGAGTCTACTTGATTTGTATTTTTTGCATGATTCAATCCTTTTTGAAAAGAAGGCCAGGCAAATATACGCAAAAACTCCAAATTTTCACGCTAATGCCAATAAGTTAAGTGATAAGGAGGTAATGTGGTAATTATAGAAAAAGGTGAATCTATTTAGCGACGTTGATGCCCTGGAAGGGCTAACTGTGAATACCCCCCGGGACATAGACAACGACACTAATAGATTCAAAACATGATAATAATTAAACAGATTTCTAACATAAACAAGGCAGCTTCATTCGAGGCTGCCTTGTTTAGTGAATAAATATTATAATGTTTCTATCTCTGCCTCGCTGAGGCCGGTTACCTCTGCAATTGTCAGGAGAGGAAGACCTTTCTCTTTCATGACTTTTGCTACGGAATAGACGCCTTCCTTGCGTCCTTCCTTGCGTCCTTTTTCTATCCCTCTCTCTTCGGCATAGTCGATCGTATTCTTATAGTCGCGGTAACGTTTCAGGGCTTCGTCATACAAGACACGCTCGTCCTTGCTCAGATTAGCCACATCGGCCACTTCGAGCAGTTTGTCGAATACAGCTTTTTGCGCCTTGAAGGGCATTCTGTCTAATGTATCCATATGTTTTAATAAATATAACCAACGTTCAAAATCTGTCTCACAATCATCAGCTTCTTTCGTGAACCAGGGTAACTCCAGATATACCTGCCGGATCTTGTCGCTAAACATCCGTCCGGTGTCACGGTCTGCCAATATAACATCTGTGCGGAATTTGGAGTTCATTCCCATCTTATAGTTTAACAGGAAGATACCGTATACCGGGCAGAGGTTAAACTTCCAGTCTTTACCCTTCTCCCCCTGATTACTGATTGCCCGTGATAAGTAATAAATACCCCGGTCGTAAAAGTAGGGCTGGGCTCCGTTCTGCATTTCCACTACAAACCAACCGCCTTTGTCATCCTTGCAATGGATATCGAATATCACTCCCCGGTCTTCAATCGTTTCCGGTTGTAGGATCGGATTTTGGAAGATGATATCGCTGATATGGCGTTCGCCTTCCAGCAGTTGATTTAAGAAATCAATTAATAACTCTTTGTGCACCTCCTGACCGAAAATCCGGTGAAAACCGAAGTCGGTGAAGGGATTAATAAACTTTCCCATAGCATATATATTTTGGTCGCCACCCAATAACAGGCGGTGTGACAAAGATATAGAATATTTCCTTCGGACAAAAAGGAAAGGAGATTATTTGTTTCAAAACTGTCAAGAAATGAATCAAACAATAAATTCAAAACAGTTTATTCTAAATAATATTTATCACTTATATATAAATCACACTTTAAGTCATTAGAAAAACGCGTCTACTTATTGTTGGATTTCATTTATAAGTTCATCTTTGCCGTCATATAAACAAAGTTTCTTTTGGGACCCACATAAAAAACTTCACAAACAACTATATATCAAATACATAACTCCAAAATACATGACTAAAAAAAACGATCGTTTATTTTAGTCAGTGCAAAGGTATGCATTTTATTTGTATATACAACAAACAAAATTTATCAATACATGATTATCATGTACTAATGAATAATTAAGCAAAATGTTAAAAAGAACATAATAATGACTAAAAAAAACGATCGTTTTTTTTAGTCATTCATTCGTTAGCTCATATATGTGACTGACGAACATTGTCGTATTTTACAACTAGTATTAATATAATGGCTTACCTACTTATAGCTATATCCTTATTTATATCAATAATTCTATCAGCGTTGATTATTCCACGTATTCTGGTAGTTGCCTTCCGAAAAAAATTATTCGATATACCTAATGAACGAAAAATCCATAATGGAATAGTACCCCGCCTCGGAGGTATATCTTTCGTCCCCACCATCCTTTTTGCACTATCTTTCACCACCGGTTTAAGGTACCTTATGGGTTATGAAATCCCTACAGAAAGGCTCCATTTCATAATTCCTGAATTTTACTTCATGGCCTGTGGCCTAACGTTATTGTATTTATCAGGCATAAAAGACGACCTGGTAGGACTACGTTATCGAAGCAAATTTGTTGTACAGATCATAGCCGCCTCTCTAATACCTTTATCCGGCCTATGGATTAATAACCTGTATGGTCTTTTCGGTATTGACGAACTTACCCCCTGGCTAGGTATCCCCTTCACCATCTTATTAACTGTATTCATTGTTAATGCGATCAATCTAATTGATGGCATCGACGGGTTGGCATCCGGATTAAGTAGCATATCGCTATTAACACTCGGTTGTCTATACATTTATTATGACCAATGGATATACGCAATACTTGCATTTTCCACCCTCGGCGTACTACTTCCTTTCTTTTATTATAATGTATTCGGAAAAGTAGATCGTTGTAAGAAGATATTTATGGGAGATACCGGAAGTCTGACACTAGGATATATCCTTGCCTTTTTAGCAATCTCTTATACCAGTTATAATCCAGAACGATCCCCCTATTCAGAAGGAGCAATAGTAGTTGCTTTTTCCACATTAATTGTCCCGATGTTTGATGTGATCCGGGTGATATTGGTGCGCGCTCGAAATCATAAAGGGCTATTTAGTGCTGATAGGAATCATATACATCATAAATTTCTAGATATGGGCTCCAGCCCCAGCAAAGCCATGATATGTATTATGGCTATGGCATTAGTCTTTAGCATTCTCAACATCCTACTAGTATCCTTTGTGGATAATAATCTTTTACTCCTGACAGATATTGTTGCTTGGATAGGGCTGAATGTTTGGTTTGATAAGATACGAGATAAAAAGTCTACTAGAAGAAATATTTCATAAACATATATTATTAAAATAAAAATATGAATATAGCAATTGTTGGTACTGGGTATGTAGGACTAGTATCAGGAGCCTGTTTTTCAGAAATGGGCATTGATGTCACTTGTGTAGATATCGATGAAAACAAGATTACGAGATTATCGAATGGTGAGATGCCTATCTATGAGCCAGGTTTGGATGATTTGGTTGCACGTAATGTAAAAGCAGATCGTCTTCATTTTACAACAGATTTGACATCTTGCTTGGATAAGGTTGAAATAGTCTTTAGTGCGGTAGGGACACCTCCCGATGAAGATGGAAGTGCAGATTTGAAATATGTACTTGAAGTTGCTCGTACGGTTGGACGTCATATAAAGAAGCATATTGTATTAGTTACAAAGAGTACAGTGCCCGTTGGTACAGCCCAAAAAGTTCATGCAGCCGTACAAGAAGAATTAGATAAACGTGGAGTAAATATTGAATTTGATATTGCTTCCAATCCCGAATTCTTAAAAGAAGGTGCAGCCATTAAAGATTTCATGGCACCAGACCGTGTAGTTGTCGGTGTTGAAAGCGAACGGGCAAAAAAATTGATGGAAAAACTATATCGCCCTTTCACGTTAAATGGTTATCCGATCTTGATCATGGACGTACCCTCTGCCGAAATGACAAAATATGCGGCAAACGCGATGTTGGCAACCCGTATCAGTTTTATGAACGATATAGCGAATCTCTGCGAACGCATCGGAGCAAATGTAGACAATGTGCGTAAAGGGATGGGCGCAGACTCCCGTATCGGTAGTCGTTTTTTGTATGCAGGTTGTGGATATGGCGGTTCTTGTTTTCCCAAGGATGTGAAAGCCTTGATGCATACAGGGATAGAAAACGGATACCACATGCGCGTCATAGAGGCTGTAGAAGCAGTAAACGAAGAGCAAAAGAGTATTGTGTTCGACAAATTGAGTGCAGCTTTTAATGGAGACTTGAAAGGTAAGACTATTGCTTTGTGGGGATTATCTTTTAAACCGGAAACAGACGACATGCGTGAAGCTCCGGCATTGATTGTGATTGAAAAGTTATTGAAAGCGGGAGTTGTGATTAATGTATTCGATCCCATTGCTATGGATGAAACAAAATGTAAAATAGGAAATGTTGTTTCCTATTGCAAGGATATGTATGAAGCCGTAATTGATGCTGATGCTATCGCATTGATGACGGAATGGAAACAATTCCGTATGCCCAGTTGGGCTATAATCCATAAAGCCATGAAGAATTATGTGGTTGTGGATGGACGGAATATCTACGATGGTGAAGAATTGAAAGAATTAGGTTTTACTTATTCGAGAATCGGACAGAAATGAAACGGATATTAATAACGGGTGGAGCCGGCTTTATCGGCTCTCATTTATGTGAACGCTTGGTAAAAGAAGGTAACGATGTAATTTGTCTAGATAACTATTTTACCGGCAGTAAGGATAATATTCGTCATCTATTGCAATATGATAATTTTGAGTTGGTTCGTCATGATGTGACTTCTCCTTATTATGCCGAAGTCGATGAAATATACAATCTAGCTTGTCCTGCATCCCCCCCCCATTATCAGTATAATGCTATTAAAACAATGAAAACTTCCGTTTACGGAGCAATGAATATGTTGGGATTGGCCAAACGAACCAAAGCCAAGATACTACAGGCTTCCACCAGTGAAGTTTATGGCGATCCAACAATTCACCCACAAATTGAGTCTTATTGGGGAAATGTGAATCCAATCGGTATCCGTAGTTGCTACGATGAAGGCAAGCGTGCAGCCGAAACATTATTCATGGATTATCACCGACAGAATGGTGTACGAATTAAAATCATCCGAATATTTAATACGTATGGACCTAGAATGAATGCGAATGACGGACGTGTAGTTTCAAATTTTATTGTACAAGCATTGAAAGGTGAGGATATCACAATCTATGGAGATGGAACTCAAACAAGGAGTTTTCAGTATGTAAATGATTTGATTGAAGCTATGATTCGAATGATGGCTACCAGTGATGATTTTATCGGTCCAGTAAATACAGGAAATCCAGGAGAGTTTTCAATGTTAGAACTGGCAGAGAAAGTGATTAAATTAACACATTCGACATCAAAGATTGTTTATTGCCCGTTACCTGGTGATGATCCAAAACAACGAAAACCGGATATTGCATTGGCAAAAGACAGATTAAACTGGGAACCTACTATCCGTTTGGATGAAGGATTGATAAAGACAATTCGATATTTCGAGAATAAAATAATAAAAGAGTAACTCACTTAAAGTAACAGATTTATTCCCATTTAAGCTACATGAGTGATTCATTAAAGTATCAAGCTGTAAAAGGTGTGATATGGAGTGCTGTTTAGTTATTTTATGGCATCTTCTATCAAGCGTAATTTCGCTTTAAACTTAATAAATACCATTTCCGGATTACTGTTTCCATTGGTTACGTTTCCTTATGCCTCACGAATATTGTTAGCGGATGGGATTGGGCAGGTACAGTTTTTCCAAGGGATAATTGGCTATATTTCTCTTTGTACGGCCTTAGGCATTCCTCTGTATGCGATACGTGAGATAGCCCGTGTACGTAATGATAAAACTTTGTGTAGTAAGACTGCTATCGAGATATTATTGTTGCATTCCGTGTTGACTTTGGCCGGTTATGCCGTGGTATATGTGCTTATGGCAACGGTTGCGAAGATTCAGGTGGATATCCCCTTGTTTCTGTTACTAAGTACCAATTTGTTTTTCACGGCTATCGGAGCGGTATGGTTCTATCAAGGGATAGAGGACTTTAAATATATCACAATAAGAGCTATCGTCATTCGCATATTTTCATTGATATGCTTGTTTGTTTTTATTAGGGATAAGTCAGATTTGTTTTATTATGCTGCTATATCCGTTACGGCGGAAGTGGGTAGTAACTTGTTTAATTTTATCCGTTTACGAAAGTATATTGATATCGGTCAATTGACTTTGAAAGAGTTACACCCTTTAAGGCATTTACGACCTGCTTTGAGAATATTCGCCATGAATTTGGTAATTAGTATTTACGTGAACCTGGATTCTGTCATGCTCGGATTCATGAAAAACGAGGTGACCGTGGGATATTATACTGCGTCTACCCGTATAACAAAGTCTATTTTGGGAGTTGTGTCTTCATTGGGAACAGTTTTGTTGCCTCGTCTAACGAACTTGATCAATAACAACCGTATAGATGATTTCCGGATGCTTGCTAATAAGGCAATAAGTTTCACGTTGGCCATCAGTTTACCACTGACTATTGGATTGATATTCATGGCAAAGCCATTGATCCATCTTTTTTGCGGGGATAGATTTGGGCCTGCTATATTGACTATGCAAATCATGGCACCGATCATATTATTCATTTCTCTTTCCGGAATCATGTGTTGGCAAATATTATTCCCATTGGATAAAGAAAGATTGGTGGTCTATGCAACATTAGCTGGTGCTATCGTGAATTTCAGCTTGAATTTACTCCTTATACCTTCTTATTCTCAATATGGAGCGGGGGTAGCGACTTGCGTAGCAGAGTCCTTGGTGGTGATTACCACTATTGTTTTTACCCGAAGATATGTTTCTGTAAAGTTGGCATCAAAGCAAAATATCCATTATTATATTGCTGCTACCTTAATGGCTGTTTTATTGTTTGTATTGGATAAGTTGATAACCGATGAGATATGGTATGCCTGTACAGGTTTTTTATTCTCGATTTTAATTTACGGGGGATATCTCCGGTTAAAAAGAGATGTTTTTGTCCTGCAAATTCAAAATATAGTTGTTAAGATACTAAATAGATACAGCAGATAAAAACATTTTATTAATTAATTTTAATTTGTAATTATGTATAGAAACTATAAAGTAGTATGTGTTACACCCGCAGGACGCAGACGTTATATGCAGTATTTAATTCCTCAAGTTTTATCGAGCGATTTAGTCGATCGATATGATATTTGGATAAATACAATGAATAAAGAAGATATTCTCTTCTTTAAATTATTATCAGAAAAGTGTAATAAGATTCATTTGGTATACCAGCCAGATAATCTTATCAATGGTAATTTGTCTATTAATGCATTCTGGAGACTTTGTTCTGAAAAAGATGCTATTTACATAAGACTGGATGATGATATAGTATGGTTGGAATCTGATTTTTTTCAAAAAATATTACAATTCAGAGTAGATAATCCCAATTACTTTATGATCGCTCCTTTGGTTATAAATAATTCCTTATCTACTTATCTGTTGCAAGTTTGTAAAAAAATAAAGCTGAATAAATATTACTCTGCTTCATGTATGCATCCTACACTATGGAAAGATCCACGTTTTGCTCTTCAATTACATGAGTGGTTCTTTAATGGATATTTGAAAACAAATAAATATGAGAGTCTTTATTGTGGCTCTCATACTATAGCCATGAATCGTTTTTCTATTAATTCTCTCTGTTGGTTCGGCAATCAGATAGATCAAATAGGAAATGTGAATGGAGATGAGGAGGAGTATATTTCCGTGAAAAGACCATCAGAGTTAGGGTTATGTAATTGTATAGTAGGAGATGTTTTAATTTCTCATTTTGCTTTTTTCACACAAAGAAAAATGTTGGACTCTGCTCATATATTGGAAAAGTACGGAGATTATTTACATGATAAATGGCAAAAAAATGAGAGTTCGATATACTTGGAAAGAATTATGCAAAATACCATACAATATGTGACAGACCATCCAGAAGAAGTTGAAAAGTTAGATATTCCTTATAAGAAATGTCAATCTAAAAGCCTCATAAGTAGAATTATAAATAAAATTATGAACAAGATGTCTTTTTTTTCATCATCTAAATTTATACTAGAATGAACAAGTACGATTATTTAATAGTCGGAGCCGGCTTATATGGCTCTATGTTTGCCTATAAGGCTCAAAAGGTAGGAAAAAAAGTATTAGTAATTGATAAACGTCCTCATATAGGTGGTAATTTATACTGTGAAAAGATAGAGGGAATCAACGTACATAAGTATGGTCCACATATATTTCATACATCAAATAAAGAGGTTTGGGATTTCGTGAATTCCATTGTTTCTTTCAATCATTTCCGTTATGAACCTCTAGCTAGTTATAAAGGAAATTTGTATAATCTTCCTTTCAATATGAATACATTCCGTCAACTTTGGAATGTGAATACCCCTAACGAAGCTAAAGCTATCATTGATGCACAATGTAAAGAATTTGAGGGGAAAGAACCTAAGAACTTGGAGGAACAAGCGATTTTTTTAGTTGGAAGGGATGTATATGAGACCTTAATAAAAGGCTACACAGAGAAGCAATGGGGACGTAAATGCACTGAGCTTCCAGCTTTTATAATCCGTCGTTTACCCGTCAGGTTTTGTTATAATAACAATTATTTTAATGACATTTACCAAGGGATTCCTATGGGTGGTTATAATAAATTGATTGATGGTTTGTTAGACAAAGTAGAGATTTGTTTGAATGTGGATTTTTTCAAAGAAAGAGTATCTTTATCACAGTTAGCTGATCACATTGTATTTACAGGAAGAATAGATGAGTTTTACGATTTTAGATTTGGAAAACTGGATTATCGCAGCCTCCGCTTTGAAGAAGAAATCTTTAATACGGATAACTATCAAGGGAACATTGCGGTGAACTATACAGATAGTGAACATCCCTATACTCGTATTATCGAGCATAAATATTTTGAATTCGGCACACAACCCAAAACGGTTATCACAAAGGAGTACTCATTGGAGTGGACAGAAGGTTGTGAACCTTATTATCCAGTGAATGATGAAAAGAATACAGAAATCTATCAACGGTACAAGGAACTAGCAGACCAAGATCAGTCAATGATCTTCGGAGGTCGATTAGCTGAGTATAAGTATTATGATATGCATCAGATCGTAGAGAAAGTCTTGAACACTGAAATTTAATAAAAGATGATAAACAAAAAAAAGCCTAAGATTAAGATTTTAGTCTGTTGTCATAAACCAGATAAATGGCTAAGTGATGATGTATATATGCCTATTCAGTGTGGAAAGGCAATAAGTAATCTAGATCTTGGTATCCAGGGCGATGATATAGGAGAGAATATTAGTGCTAAAAACCCTAATTATTGCGAACTGACAGCCTTATATTGGGCTTGGAAAAATTTGAAAGATGTAGACTATATAGGATTATGCCATTATAGAAGATATTTTGATTTTAAAACGATGGGATTATCAGTACGATTTATTAATGAAAATGAAATATTTTCATGTTCTGATTTGCTCATTAATAATAATTGTCTAACTGGAAAAGATGTGATATTACCCAGATCATGGTCTTTACCACATTCTGTTTGGACAGATTTTCTATCGACAGTATTATATCAAGATTTATATGTGTTATATAAAGTGGTACAAAAATATTATCCTGCATATTTAAATGCTTTTGAAAAATATATGTCAGGGAATAGACGGATTGGATATAATATGTTTATAATGAGATATGATATTTTCCAATCTTATTCTGAATGGTTATTCGAGATTCTAAATCTAACTGAAAATCATATAATTACACACTCATACACTTCTTATAAGCGAACATTAGCTTTCATGGGTGAATTACTTTTACCTATATATTGCTACGCTAACAATTTGAATATTGGTAACAAGAGAATAGCTTTTTGCTCAGATTTACCTTCCCGTAAATATACCTATGGAAAGAAGTTTATTAAAAATGTATTATATGATACATCTTTCTTCTTTGAAAGGCTTGGAAATAAAGATGCTTTACAACAAGATTATTGGGAGTTGTATTTAAAGAAAGATAATATATTCATTAGTCAATAACATATATGTATTTTTTACTGACTATAAACTTTGTTTGTAATATTGCTTTTGATATATATTATCCTTTTTTCGTGTCAAGGAAATTTGGTTTAACCCGCTTAAATCCAATAACCATTGTTTATTTTTGTGCTTATCCCGTAATTTTCATGAAAAAAATTCTTTCTCCAATGATTATGTTGGATGAAGGACTGCATAACTACTATTTTGGATATGCTATTTTCGTGGAGAATGTAGAGTGGATTGTCTGTTTTATCATATCTGGAATATTTATCACACTAATCAATAAATATAACTTTAAACGTTTTTTTAGTTTTTTGCCATTGAGTATAAACCTTAACCCCATGAAGATGAGAAAGGTTGCGATGATCTTTTTTATTTTGTTTGTTATTTTCTTCATACTTCTATCATCTCATTCTTTCGGGATATTGAACTGGCTAATGAATCCACGAGAGGGATATCAGTTTTATCGTATTGGAGCTGGAGGATATTATGCTTTAGCAAAGTTAATGTTCTCAACTTTTGTTGGTATTTATTTTATATATGTCCGCGGAAATACAAGGTTGTTAATCAGTTTTTTGATTCTTTTACCGGTTTGCTATCAGTTTGGTTCTAAAGGCTATCTTTTACAGATATCTATTTATTTATTTGTGATTCTATGGTTGAGACGATTTCGGTATTTCAAAATATTTTGTTTGTTACTTATTCCTGTCTCTTTTGTCATCATGCTGTCCTTGTTGAATCCGTCGAATATAGAAGAACTTGTTGGATACTTTGATTATTATCTAAATACCTCTATGTATTACGAAGCCTATTTAAAGGGAGAGCTTCCTTTGTACTATGGGAAATTATTTCTTACGGACTTTTGGAATCTAGTACCTCGTGCTCTGTATCCGGATAAACCTTATGTGTATGGATTTTTACATGTGAATGAGTATTTTTATCCAGGACTTGCAGAGCAAACACACACACCTGCATTTGGAGGACCAGTTGCCATCTTTGCCGATTTTGGTATTATAGGTGTAATCTTGGCTTCTATATTTAATATCAAATTATTTATTCAATTGTTTTCTTACAAATTAATATTTTACAAAAAAAGCTATTACTCATTAATAAAAGATCCTTTAACTGTAATCCTTCTGATATTACAATTCGCACCGTCTTATTTAGATTTTTTCATTTTTCCTTGGAATTTTCTTCTATTTCTAATCACACTATTATTGATGTCCATATTTTCTAGAATTAAATATAATTATCTTATATAAATATATGGTTTTTACATTCAGAAGTAACACATTACAATATACTTGCATTTAATAGTTTGATGTCAAAATATCACTAAATCATTTGCAAGAGGCATGGAATTCGATAACATATCATAAAGATTACATAAATACAACGGTTATGCATTAGAATCAAAAAGTGTTGAAGTCATCCGAAAATATTTGTTGAATTCATTTAATATAAATGAGAAGGAATTGATCCAAACATCAAATAGACTTTGTTCATTAAACATTGCGAATAGATCCATATATAGTAGCCTCTTCGATATTATTTATTATTTATCTATACATTTTAATTACTTTTATGCTTTACATTGATGGCATTATTTTCTCCCTGCAAAAAGCAGGTGGAATCTCGTTGGTCTTCGCAGAATTGTTAAACAGGATTACAGAATGGAAATCGCATAAGTGTGTTCTATTAGAATATAAACAAGGATTGACTTCTAATATATGCAGAAAAACTTTGTTTTTTCCGAATCGTTTGGATTTAGATAGTAGACTATTGTTCCTAAAACGATATTTAGATGTCCATATACATTCTTCCGAAAGATTCATATTCCATTCTTCATATTATCGTATATGCAAAAATAAGCATGCAATTAATATAACGACCGTACATGATTTCATCTATGAATATTATGTAACGGGATTACCTCGCTATATACATTCTTGGCAGAAAAACAGGGCTATCCGTAAATCTAAATATATTATATGTATTTCAGAAAGTACAAAAAGAGACTTATTGAAATTTTTACCAGATGTTGATCCTAAGAAGATTAAAGTTATATATAATGGGGTATCTGACGATTACTATCCATTGCCTGTATCACCACGAGAAAAAATCTATTTTCCTCCCCGATCTTATGTTTTATTCGTAGGATCTAGAGCGGGTTATAAAAATTTTAATTTAGCGATGGAAGCAGTTGCATGTACCACACTAAATGTGCTAATTGTGGGTACTCCTCTTTCATCAAAAGAGAAACATTATCTTGATAAACTTTTCTCAGAAAAACGATATCATGTGATATCTGGGATAGATAACTCTTTATTGAATATCTATTATAATGGTGCATATTGTCTTTTATATCCTTCAGCTTATGAGGGGTTTGGATTACCTGTTGTAGAGGCTCAACGAGCCGGATGTCCGGTAATTGCATATAACTCATCATCAATTTCTGAGATAATAGGTGATACACCTTTGTTATTAAATGATTTGTCAGTAAACTCTATCACTCAGGCTTTAGATACTATAAAAGAGCCATTACTTCGTTCAAAGGTTGTGGAAAAAGGTCTTTGTAATGCTCAGCGTTTTTCATGGGACCGGATGTATGAAGAAGTTTTACAATTATACAAAGAAGCATTAGATATTTAGTCTTTCAAATAAAAAACATTTATGAAACTTTTAGTAACAGGTTCCTCCGGCCTAATCGGTTCGGAGGTGTGTGAGCATTTCTCAAAATCAGGGTGGGAAATACATGGCGTGGATAATGATCAACGTGCGGTATTCTTTGGACCACAAGGAGATACTCGTTGGAATCAACATCGTTTGGAGAAAAGCCTTCCGAGTTTTACCCATCATGAACTGGATATGCGAGATCGGGAAGGCATTATAAAATTAGTGGCAGAAATAAAGCCAGATGCTATAGTCCATACGGCGGCTCAACCTAGTCATGACCGTGCGGCAGCCATTCCTTTTGATGATTTTGATACCAATGCTGTTGGTACTTTAAATTTGTTGGAAGCAACTCGTCGATACCGGTTGGATATTCCGTTTGTCCATATGTCTACTAACAAAGTTTATGGAGATGCCCCCAATGAAATACCTTTAGTTGAATTAGAAACTCGTTGGGAATATGCGGATGAAAATTATCTGAATGGCATTCCGGAGACTTTCCGTATTGATCAAAGTAAACATTCAATATTTGGAGCTTCCAAACTGGCCGGTGATGTAATGGTTCAGGAATATGGCCGCTATTTTAATATGCCTACTTGTATTTTACGGGGAGGATGTTTGACAGGACCTAATCATACAGGGGTGGAACTTCACGGATTTTTGTCTTATTTGGTGAAATGTAATCTCGAAGGTCACAAATATATGGTATTCGGTTATAAGGGTAAACAGGTTCGAGATAATATTCATTCTTATGATGTAGCTCGATTTATGGAAGAATTTATCAAGGCTCCAAGAGTAGCGGAAGTTTACAATATTGGAGGAGGAAAAGAGAATACTTGTTCCATATGGGAAGCCTTTAAGACGATACAAGATCTATCTGGAAAAGAAATGATCTACGAATACAAAGATGAAAATCGCATAGGGGACCATATTTGCTATTACAGTGATTTGCGTAAAATGAAAGCTCATTATCCAAACTGGACCATAACAAAGTCTTTGGATCAAATATTTAAGGAGATTTATCAGGCATGGATAGAACGCGAGAAATAAAAAAGCGTGTAACCATACTCAATAAATTCGGAGCAACACATCCATCTATAACAGGGAAGTCTGCCAAACTTTTGGCAGACTTCCTATATAGAAATGGACTTGATGTACGGGTTGTTTCGATCAAAGCGACTTACAAAGGAAAAGAGGGAGATGACCATTTGTCACTACCTTTTCGTTCGGTTGAACTCAAAGGATTATATAATGGATGTAATAAATATATACGATTATTAATTAATTTGATTGACGGTTTTAGATTAGTTGCAACTTCATTAATGGGTAAGAGAGATGATATAAAAATTGTGATGACTGATCCTTCAATGATAAATATGTGGGCTATATTGTTGAAGCCATTTTATCATTCTAAATTAATTTTCTGGACTATGGACTTGTATCCGGATGCTTTCTGTTCTGCAGGGTTGATACAATCAGGAAATTTTATTTATCGTTTATTATCGTCTGCTATTTATCGTTTCTCTCCGGATTATCTCATTACATTAGGTACTTGCCAATATCGATATTTATCAGAAAAATATAATAAAGATATACCTTGCACCTTATTACCTTGTGGAATAAATTCAGTGATACTTCCGAACCGACCTCCATGGTGGAAAAATAAGTTTGCAGATAAGATTATTTTATGTTATGCTGGAAATCTTGGGGAAGCACATGATGATCGTTTTTTGAAGGTTATTATTAATCTGTTAAATCCTCAAAAGTATATTCTGCTATTATCTTTATATGGAACTAAATCCGAGAGGATATTACAAGACGCTAATCAGAATGAAGGAGTAGTTCTATTAGATTATATTTCTCCAGAACAATTGGCATTTGTGGATGTAAATGTCGCATCTTTATTACCATCTTGGAATCATGTTTGTGTGCCATCAAAAGTCGTTAGTGCGATTTGTGCAGGAACTCCTGTATTGTATAATGCAACGGAAGAATCGGAAGGGTATAATATGTTTCATGATGCAATATGGTTAATCCCTGCTGTGGAAGACTACTCTGTAGCTGTGTCTGAATTTTACAAACAGTTGAATAAAGATTCTATTTTTTGTAAAAAAAAAGCAGCTATGAATTATGCTTGCCAATTACAAAAACAAAGTGAAATATCTTATCAAGAGATATTAAATTTTTGCTGTAATAATTAAATATTACAGCAAAAGTCTGCTGACTCCAAATGTATTAGGAAGCAGCAGGTTTTCCATTTTCAAATATACATTTGTTCTTACCACCCCTTTTCCGGATAATATCCTGGCCGGTGATGCCGAGAAATGAATCTGCTACAAACACAAATTCAGTGTTACAACACAATTTGATGTGACTAAAGTACAGGATTCCAGATTTAAAGCGCCTCACACGTTAGGAGAAGGGCTTGCACAGACACTCGAGTTTGAGTTTATTCATAACGCATCCGAAGGTATTACCTTCAAGATAGAAGAAAATATCCGGACTTTGAGAGAAAGAGGTAAAATAGAACGAATCGGAAATACAAAATCCGGTCATTGGAAGATTTTAGATTAATTGATTGAAAAAGTCTGTTACCCCCTCCACATCAGAGAAAATAACAGACTTTAAACACCCAAACCTCCGTTTATGCATCTCCCCACTCCTCTTCCAGAAAATACAGGTCGAGAATAACATAAAACATCATACGGCAAACAGTTTATACAAACAACCGATACCTCCGACCGCCATCAGGCAATAACCGGCCATGTTTATGGGTTCGATACGCGGTTTTGTTCCCCGGTCGCCCTGGTGCAAAGCGAGAGTATCGCTCCGATCGCTGTCAGGGTCACTTCTGTTTGCTGCATCAGGAGAGACAATAGGGTGATCGCCATCAGGAAGAGGACGAGGGTATGGATCAGGACAGGGACAGTCGCCGGCTGCCGGTTTTCGCTTGCGGGGAAAGATGATCCGGGCAAGACTGGTGAGGAAACTGAGAATTGTTTCGAGTACATTCATGATTGATTGAAAATTAATGATTAAAAAATGATCATGATAAAAGGTATTTTATATCTTTGCTAAATAATTTGCAAAAACATATGCCTTATGAAAAAATTTAAAGAATACATCTTTGAGAATGACACTTCTTCGGTAAAAGAACCGGAAGAGATGTATGTACAGAGTTCTTCTTTGGAAAAATATCCGGTCATGTCGATGAAAGAAGCATTAAAAACCGGAATACCTCTGGAAGAATCAAAACGGTTGATTTTTGAAAGAATAAAGAGAGACTTTCATTAAAAATCATATTTTATTATGAAAGTACTTATTGACCAAACCGTTCATTTAACATTAAATGAATTCTATGAAACCGCATTGTACATCCATCCTTCTTTGGATAAAGAAACGATTGTCAGGAAAATGGAACGACTCTTTTCCTGTCTTGATCAGTTGGGACGATATGCAACCATTTATAATAAGGCCCGTCTTCATCCTCTATGGATACAAAATAATTTTCGGGAGTGTATTATAGAAGATATTCATTTTGCATTTCAGATATATACCGACGATGAAACAGGGGAACCTTATGTTTATGTGCATGATGCTTGTCATAGTGCGTTGTATCATGAATGAATTAGTCTTTAATTAACTTCCCGATCGACCGGCAAATCGAAACCAGCATTCGCCGATACGCTTCGCGGTTGTCGCCGTTTACTTCGCTGATGTATTTACTGTAACTGATTTTGAGGGCGAAGGCTGACGGATTGTTGCTGACATCAGCGGCGGCGGTGTAGGCATGACGGATCAGACGGGCATAGTCCATGAAAGAGTGTAACGGGTCGGGATACGTACGGAAAGAGAGGGAGTTCGCGCTTAACTGCGTACCGGTACCGGGCCACCAGACGTTCTTTTTACCGTAGGCGGTGATACCGAAAAAGTTATGATACAACAGACAAAGATCGCTTTGTCCCCAACCTGTTTCAATGGCAGCTTGTGCAAGGATCACTACCGGATTGATCCGGAAAGCTTCCCCGGCCTTTTGAGCCAGGGGAAGATACCGGGTGATAAATTCTTGTTTCGTCATAATCAGAGAAGGATTATTCGATTACCGGTCTGTCGTCTTCTCCACCTTCGCCTTCTTTCTCTTCCGGATCGGAGAACGGGTCGAGACGGTCGTAACTGGCCTCGGAAATCAGTTGACGTAACATGGCACCGGGGGTAAAGACGATACGGGCTTTCTTGAACAACATCGGATCGAAATTTTTCAGGGTGGCGGAACCTTTACTGCCGGCTACCATACGGAAATTGCCGAACTCGCCCATCTGGATCACATTGCCGCTCTCGAGCAGCATACACAAGACATAGATCAGACCGTCGATAACCAGTTCCACTTCGCCGGGTTTGGCAGTGCAGTAACCGGATACCAGTTTACACAGTTTTTTGAAATTGGTCTTTTCCAACGAACGGATCTGACCGTAATACAATTGATCGCCTTTGGCGGCTCCTTTGCTCATGTCCTTTTTGAGGACGATGCGATACTTTAACGGCATAGCTTTTTTAATTAATAATGAATAATTAATAGTGAATAATTCGTTATGGATTCGGGAGAGGTTAACCGCTGTTATTCTCTTGAATACATTACAAATATATGATGTGGATATGGGGTGAATGAACCGGATGGAACCCGGTAGGAATATATGGGTATTTTTTATTGAATTTATTTGATAACAGGGTTATTATATTGGGATTATTCCGTATATTTACAATACAATAACAACATTAAAATCAAAGTATTATGAAAGATTCCTTTCAACAAAAAACGTACAGATGGCAGGAACTGGCAGTTCTTTATGCTCCCGACCTGACTCCTCATTCCGCTTCAAAAAGACTTACACAGTGGGTTGTTATAAACAAAGAATTGCATGAACGTATGATCCGTTCGGGATGGGCAAAAGGATGCCGAATACTTTCACCGTTACAAGTGGGAATAATTGTCGATTTCCTGGGAGAGCCCTAATCGATTTTCGTCTAAAAAACAATTGTATTTGTAATCGGAAACAACTGTTTTTCAAATCAAATACAATTGTTTTTATTACTGAAAACGATTATCTGCAAACACTAAAATAAACATCGCATGAAAAGGAGATTGAGTATATAACAGAGAATGCCTGTTTTGCAGCGTAAATATTAAATTTGCCATGCACAACTCAATCAAACAATATAAAAAAAAATTGCCGGGATCATAGGAAGAGACCTGGCTTTTGAGAAACTGGTCGAATATATAGAGAGCCAGGAAGAAAGCGAAGAACTGATCATTTATTTAGCCCTGCTGTTGGGAAGTAAATGCGTAACCGGTCATAAATCGTGGGACAATTTAAGAACTTGTTTCTTTGAGAAGTATAAAAATTCGATCCTGCACTGGTGTGGTTATGACACGGTCAATCCACAGACCGGACGTTTTGCGGTAGTAGACGAGAATTTATTGCTTTGTCTGTTCGCCTTGTTGAAACAGTTCGGTTTACTGGGAAAATGTTCTTACAAACAACTGGCTAAAATATTATATGCCACGTTCAATTTTACAAATACAATAAATACCATTTGTACAAAACTGAAAACAGTCTATCAGGAACACATTTATCAGGCTGTCATTCAGAACTTTATCAAAGAACTAAAGAAGTTGAAAAAGTAATAATTTTCGAAACACTTATTTCTATAACCAGCTGTAAAACAACATTCTAAGCAAATAAAAACAGGCTATTTCAGTAATACGGGAAAGGCAGAGGCAATATACCTTTGTATCAGCAATGTGAAATGCGCTCTTTGATTCCTTTAAAAGCTGAAAAAAAATGCCGAAGGCCTTATATAATCTTAATAAAAATATTCTATATATATTAAAGAGAAAAATAAAGCCATCACCGAAGTCTAATATGAGACATATCAAAACAACTGGCAATCAACTCATTAAAGGATGAAAAACGTAATCATGCGCTAATATAAAGTATCAACTAAAAAATTAGTATCATGGAATGCTACAAAAACATTGAAAATGAAGAGATTGCATTAGAGTATCTAGGGAAATTCTTCATCAAGATCCCCAGAAGCATGATGGATCGCTTAGACAGCGTCCGGTTGGTCGAACGCCAGATGGCCCGATTACATCTATACCTGTTCGGGCTTTGTTATCACACTGACGGGTATGTGATGTTAAACAATCGCAAAGTCAGTTGCCGAAGAGGGGAATATGTCGGTACCCAACTTCAGTTGGCTAACATTACAGGAATCCGTCCCGGATCATTGAGCCGGTTGATCGATAAGCTGGTGAGACTGCAATTGATATCTGTCGCTCATATACCGGGAGGGAGCCGTATACAGGTGAAGGGGTATGATGTTTTCACCCGGATACCCGAGAGTAAGGAGACACCCAGGAATGTACCGGCAACGAATGCAGCCGCTCAAATGGCCGAAGCTGAAAAAAAGATGGGCGGACGAAGTATGCAGAATCCGACTAACCAACCTGATTAACAATGCTTATGGAAACAATAGAATCTGTACGCCAGGTAGAAGAAGCAGTGATCTGTGCACTCCTTTCTTCCGAATCTGCCATCTGGCAGGTTGCCCCGGTATTGAAACCGGAGATGTTCAGCGACCCCTTGTTGTCTTTCATTTACACGGCCATCCGGACACTGAACGACCGGGGAGAAAAGGCAGACCTGGTCACCACCGATATAGAAATGCGCTGCCTGAACGAAAAGCGCTGGAAAGAGATGAACGGGATCGCAGCGATCCATACGCTCATGATGCAGATCCGTCATACAGGCAACCTGAAACAGTATGTCGAAGAGGTGAAGCGGCAGTATATGCTTCGTTTGCTGGCAACCTTGTTCACGACCTTGCAGACAAAGGCTCACAGCTTCGATTCATCCTACATGGCTCTGATCGAAGAGGCGGAATCGTCGTTACTGGAACTGAGGGAGGACGGGATTGCAGGCAGACAGATCACCCGGATCGGTAAAACGGCGAACGATGTACTGGAAATGCATCGCGAACGACTGGCAAGCGGCATAGACACGATGCGCATCCTGACGGGTATCGAAGAGTTCGACTATGTGACCGGAGGACTTTACAGAGGCGAACTGACAGTCGGGGCCGGACGTCCCGGCGATGGAAAAACGGCTGTCGCCATGCAGATCGCCATGAATGCTGCCCTGGCGGGAAAGCATGTCTGCTTCTTCAGTCTCGAGATGACGGCTTTGCAAACGATGAACCGTCTGTTTGCCGGTTACGGAGGCGTGGATGCCAACCATTTGCGTATCGACGGAGCCAATCCGGCCGATCTGGCGAAAATGGGGAAAATGGCGGATGAGTTCCAGAACCTTCCGTTGTATTTCGACCATACCTCGGCAAACAGTGTGGAAAACATACGTGCCCAGGTGATGCTCCAGAAACGTAAGAAACAATGCGACCTGGCGGTGGTAGACTATCTTCACCTGATGAAAATGGAGAATCACGGGAAAGATACCTTAGACCAGATGATAGGTCGTAATATACAGGGACTGAAACAACTGGCACTGGATGCCGATATCCCTATACTCGTCCTTTCGCAAATGAACCGCAACAGCGTGAACCGGGCCGACAGGGCACACATCCCCGATTTGCATGACCTGCGGGATTCGGGCGTGATCGAACAGGTAGCCGATTGTGTCTATTTCGTTTATATCCCCGAGCATAATGGGATTACAACGGACGAAATCACCGGAGAGAGCCTGCACCTGGTAGGAAAACTGTATATAAGAAAAACGCGTAACGGATCAACCGGGATTGCCCGTTACCGCTACAACGAAAGTTACACCCGTATCACAAACTATACACGCAGACGGTCATGACAAAAAAAGAGATAGAAGAATTGAAATCGTCGCTCCGTATAGAAGAGGTGATCGGTAAATCTGTAAAGCTGGAACGGAAAGGGGCTAACTATATCGGACTTTGTCCGTTCCACAACGACCACCATCCTTCACTCATGGTGAATCCCAAGAAGCAGACTTTCCATTGCTTTGCCTGCGGAGAACATGGGGATGCGATCGGATTCATAGAAAAGATGGAGCATTGCGGGTTTATGGAAGCGGTGGGAAAGCTTGATATAAAAGGGAAGGTAACACAGCCCCTACCCCCTCTCAAGAGGGAAAAAGTTACTCCTGACACTATAAACTCATGTCACCTTCCAACCAAAAACAACAGGTTATTTCTTCAGAACTTACTTCCCTATGCATGCGGCAATTCGGAATTAACGCCTGCCTATCTGGATTTTGAAGTCGGACAATCGCCGGTAAACGTTCCGAAGGAATGGTATATCATACGCAACCGTATCGTTTTCCCGATCCGGGATGAAGCCGGGGAACTAGTTGCCTTCGCTGCCCGCCGGTTGGTGGATGGGAATCGGGATGAACCGAAATATATCAATAGTTCGACAGCTGACGGATACAAAAAGGGGGAAAACCTTTATGCCCTTTACCGGGCAAAGAAAGGGATTGAAGAGCAAGGATTTGTTTACCTGGTAGAGGGTTACAAAGATGCAATTGCCATGCATGCAGCCGGCTTTACCAATACGGTAGCCCTGTGTGGAACGGCGTTGACTGCCGGACAGCTTATCTTGCTGCAAAAGTATACGACGCGGATCTGTCTATTACTCGACGGGGACATGCCGGGGCGGAAGGCTGCCCGCAAAATATCCTTATCGCTCGATCCGGCTTCGATGGAAGTGCAAACGATTTCGCTTTCGGAAGGTGAAGATCCTGATTCCTTATTCCGCAGACTCGGCAAGGAGGCGTTTGCTTCGCTGATACACAGATACCGGTCGAAACCTCACCTGTCGGAAGAGTTGTTGCTGACAGCCTGCCTACTGTTTGCGGATACTTATTATCTGTTTAAAGGTTTGCTTTGTCTTTTTGCCGAGTTATTGAACAGCATCCTGGAAACGGACAACTTGCTTTTGGAAAATAAAGAAAACCGGATGATACTGGCCCATCTGGCCGAAGGAGATTTGGAATCGGACCTTTCACCTGCATTAAAAGCGATAGCCGATGAGCTGCATACGGAATATGATTCATTGATTTACAATGAAAAAGAACAGTTCGAGTCTATTTACCCGGAGGCAACGAACATTATGGATATGTACCTGACCCGGTTATTCTTTTTATATGCGGAAAACCGTATCCTCCGGGATATACAAGAACAGGTCCGCCTGTTATTGGAAACTGCCCCTGAAAAGAAAAAGAAACGCCTCGCCATCCTTGTCCATATCGCTGAACGCCGCGAACAGTTACGCCACGTGTCGGAGAATCTGGATAGGCCGGGAGCCGTTTGGGGCTAATATTATCAGAGTTAAATGTTGCAATTATTGGCAGTTTTGAATGTTTCATTATTTGACAGATATGAGCTATCATTGAAGCTATCCCCTTATCAAAGAGACTCCGCCA
>OGPA01000196.1_pt1 | contig 69316 bp, 56 predicted proteins | sample 1552841 | NCBI WGS metagenome assembly OGPA01 (sample SAMEA2579916, study PRJEB22360) | human gut metagenome
TTGCTGTCACTCACCACCTGAAAGAGGTGGGAGTCTTCTCGACTGAGATAAAATAACAGAGAAAATGAAAGAAAAAGAAATAGAAATAATAGAAGGATAGAGAAAATGAACACAGTGAATGAGACAAAAACATTTTCCTCACTTCCGGAGGAAGAATCAGCTTTATGGGAACGTATGAGAGACACTCTTTTGTGCCTTAAGACAGATAACAGCATTTCGGTAAAAGATCTGGCAAGCAGACTGGCATACTCTACGCAGGAATTCCTTTATCTGGCTGACATTTTCTTTGACAATTCTCTTGATACAATCAGGGAACAGGTGCAGGGATTAAATATTGAAGAGGATTATACAAATCAGGTCCTTCCATTTGAACGGATTCCTGATAGTTCTATGATAGAATATAAAGTTGTGAGAAGAATGGCACAGACAGTAGAGGCAGATATGCTGCCTTTAGAAGGCGATATTTTTCAAAACGGAATGGAATATATCGAGAAGGATGTAAAGGAAAAGTGGAAGGAGAGGGAGCGTGCCGGAGAGTATATGCAGTTTTGGTGGCATGATGATTCATACCACTTCTTTTATATGATCGGGCAGGAAGTTCCAAAAGATGCCGGAAAGGAAAGTGAAAAGAAGAGAATTGATATTGGGGCATCGGATTATGCAGTTTTTACGTTAAAAGAGCAATATTGGGATAAACAGGCACCGGATATGATAAAAATGTTGATAAAATATGCGTTATGTGACTGGATAAAGCAAAGTGAAATGCACTATGACAATCGGAAAATGTATTTTATTTCTTTTGAAAACGGACTGTACTCCGTATATCTTCCTCTTAAAAAAAGAATGCATTCGGATTATGTAATGAAAAATAAAAAAGAGGAGAAAAAGATTTATGGAGTTGACGAGTGGATTAGTTATATTGATGAGCATATTACGGAGAATTTAACAGCAAAAGGCCTTGCAAAGCTGTTTCATTATTCCGAGAAACATTTAAAAAATATTTTCCAGCTTTATTATGAAACGAGAATCACCGATTACATAAAACAGAGAAAGCTGTACTTTGCTGCAGAAGAATTAAAAGAAGGAAAGAATCCGGAAAAAGTATGTGCCAAATATCAATTTGCAAGTTATAGCGTTTTTTCTAATGCATTTCGCAAAGAATACGGCGTTGTTCCGGCAAAGTATTACCGAATGGAATTTCAGAATATTGCATGGATCAATTACATTGATGAGCATATTACAGAAGATATCACACCAGAGATGATGGCGGAACATTTTAACTATTCCAGAGACTATTTTCGCAAAGCCTTTCAGGATGACTTTGGAATGGGACTTAGTGCGTATATCAGTCAGAGGAAAATACAAAAAGCCGCCAGAGAATTACGTCAGGGTGTCAAGGTGGCCAGTTTAGCAAAAAAATATGGTTTTAAGTCGAGAAACGGATTTGATAAAGCCTTCCGCAAAGCCTTTTGTACCAGCCCTTCCAAATATGCTAAAGCAAACACAGAAGTTGTTGACTTAAATCAGTTTTACTCAGAATATAAAGATAAAATGAAAGTATCCTTTATGGATGTTGATGATATCAAAATGGTTGGCTGGACAATCATCCCAAATCGTGGACGGGAAGTAGATATACCGGCACAGGTAGCATTCTGGCTCGATGAGGACTCACCATACTTTAAGAAAATGAACTCTGTAGCCGGAAGTGCGAATGGAAATGATAAGATTGCCATGTGGTATCATGACCCGGAATGTATCAATATTCAATATGTCCTTGGACCGGTTGTAAACAACTTCACGAATGTGCCGGACGATGCTGTGAAAATAGAGATAACCGCCGGACGATTTGCCGTATTTGAAACAGACCGCGAAAGCGATGTGGATAATCTCGCAGATACCATCCGTATGTTTTCCCGGTGTGTTTTTTATGGCTGGATAAAAGAACACCGCGATATGGTCTCTTTACAGAACTTTACTTTTGAAAGATACATCAATAAAAAAGTATACATATATGTTCCGATAAGCGTAAAATAATAAAAATAAAACAAAAGTTGTGTTATCTATAATAAGCCAAAAAAGAAAAATGCCCCGTCAGATTATTCAGTCTGACGGGATTTTTTCTGCAAAAAATGTCAAGCGTTTTTTTTAAAAATCTAAAAAAGGTTCCAAAATGACGAAAAGACATCCGTCTGGTTGGAATACTTTTTAGAAAAGCCATGTTATAATAAATGTACAAAAAAATACATTCTATTTTAAGAAAGTTGGTACAAACCACACAGGCTTACCCCTACTGTGAAAGCGGATGCCCTCACAAATACCACTGGATCTTCCGGGAAGGTGTGAAAAGGCAGAAGAAGCTTAAGTCAGGATATTTAAAATAGAATTCTAATGAACAGGACTTTGGGTGGGAGTGCTGAGTACATTCATTCGATAAATCATTTAGAAATCAATCAGATTTTATCATAAGCTGTGGGATAGCTTCCTTTCCATTTCCTAAGCTCCTTGAAAAAAGAATATCTGTGAGGGGATTTTTGGGTTCCCTCAACGATATAGAGGATACCTCAAAACCTGTATAATTTATTTCATACGTAAACAATAATAAGAGAGTGTTGAGACCGGGAGGTCAGTAGAGATAGCGTATAGAGAATAAGGAGTACAGGTGTTTGAATCCAAAGGCTGTCGGGACAAAATGTCTTTGACAGCAAGAGTTGGTTTTTATAACTTGCAGTATAAGCACATAGGATAAGATTGCCAAATACAGTCTTTTGAAGGAGGAATTTTATGAAAACTTTAAAGAAAATGCTCGCAGTTATGTTAGCAGTAGTTATGATGATGGGACTTGGTGTAACATCTATGGCAGCAACTACAGAGGGTAGTAATAAGGTAACGGTGCATGTAACCATTCAGAATCCAGATGATACAAGTAAGAATATCTTTTATGGGAATGTTACTGTCGATAAAGATACAACCTTATACACATTAGAAGATGCAGCAACAATCGAAAACTACGGTAAAGCGACAGCGATGGATGCTCTTATTGCAACAGGGAAGACAATAACATATCATAAAGTACAGTATTTAGATACAGAAACATGGGAACCGATTGACCAGTATGGTATTGCTTTTGACAGCATTAATGGAAAAGCAGGAACATCTGTAAAAAATACAGATGGAAGCACAACATACCAGTATTGGGAATTATGCATTAATGGATCATCAGCTTCTAATTATGCAACAAACTATGTATTAACAGAGGGTATGAATATCACTGTTAAATGGTCATCAATGACTTACTAATTCTATAAGAATTTTAAAAACCGACTCTGTCCTTAAAAAGAGGTGTCTTTTAGACACCTCTTTTTTATACCTGACAATGTTAAAATTTATAAAATAAATAGTTTTATGGGAAAACATATGAAAAGAATAAAGAAATATTTAATAATGCTAAGCCTGATAGCAGTAACGATTTTTTTGAGACATTCCTGTACAGTACAGGCAGCACAGGGAGATGATATTTTTAAAGAGTTATATATGGAATACCGTAGTGTATTATCGAACCAGAGAATAGATATTTACAGAATAAAACAGATTGATAAGGATAGTCATACCTACATAATAAGTGGAACATGTAAATTAAGACCAGGGGTACAGCAAGGTATTGGAGGGGTTGGCAATGATATATATGAATATAGTGGTAAGCCATCGTATGCTGAGAGATATATAGAGGGGACGTTACAGTCTCAAACAGCCCGGATAAAGGAATTACGTGTGATAGAAGACCCCGAGGCAAAAACAAAATGTGAGAATAATAAAGAAAGTATTTTTTGCCTTCCAGAGAACGAAGATAAAAAGACAGAGTATGATAGAAATAACGAAGATAAGGCATACAGAAAGACAGAGGAGGATTCAGAAACGCCTCTTTTTTCAGTGAATTATACGCCAGAAAATATCACGAATTCGAGATGTGGTGTGTATCAACTGGTGGTGGAAGATAACGGAAAGACCACGGTATGTACGATTATAACAAATATATTTGGGACAGACTATAAATCCTTTGAGGCGATAGGATGTTGGGATGATAAGAGTGAGTGGAGCGAGTGCACGGATAAGCTTACCTTGTATGACGGGACAGATGGTAAGGAAAGTGCATTTCCTGAAAAGTATCAGTACGGAAGTTCTTTAAACTGGCAGACAGGAGACTATAAAGCAGGAATCAATGAAGATGGCAGTTTGAAAGAACTTTCTTCTATTTCGCTCCCAGAAGGGGTACATTCTATCCGTGTAAAGTATGAAAATACATTGCCGGAACCAGGACAGGCGATATTTTTAGGGATGCCCGGAAGTGCCGGAACACAGTCGACACTAAAGAAGAGAGATGAGGTGTTCCATAATTATCTGTTTTATCATAATAAGATACATGCCGTATCAATTAATGGTGGCAGTCTGTATCCTTTAAAGGAGGGAGAAGTCAGTCCAGAGCTGAAGCTGAGAAAGGGTCTTAATGTTATCTGTGTAATTGGGAATGATATAAATACGATGAAGACAGCTAAGTATTATAGTAAGAACTATGATGAAATCGGTATGGTAAGTTATGTATTGTTAGTATATTCTAATGAGGATTCAGAAGGGTATACAGTACAAAAACAAAAGGATGCTTCCCTCAAAAAGATTGAAATATATCAGGGAGCTTCTGATGAAGACGATGCAAAAGAACATTTCCAACAGATAAAGATTACAGAGAGTAAAGAGGGAGGAGAGGAAAAGAAGAGTATTGCGATGAATTCCTCCTATCCTTATGTCTGGATTAATGCAGTGACGAATGACCCGGAGGCGAGTGTTGAAGTAGGGGATGCCACGGAGTATCTGGGAGGATATTTTAAGAGACTAGATTCTAAGAAAAAATATTTTGATATCCAGACGGTATCGGCGGATGGTTCTACAAAGCAGACAGAGAGGATTTATGTGGATTGGACATTGAGCAGTGCGGAACTACAGAAGTTATCTATTCTTTCTGGTGCAACAATGGAGAAGAAATACAGCCCGGATACAACTTCCTACTATTGTAAGAAAGGAAGCTCAGGTAAGATTGTACTGTCTTATGAGACTTCAGAAAATACAACGACAGATGTATATGTTGACCGCCAGAAGAAAACTTCCATACAGGGGGCAGAAAGTAAGAATCTTATCATAAATGCAGATGTTCATGAAGTGCAGTGGACGATTACGACAGACAACGGGAAAAAAGTCAGATATAAGATTTACTTTAACAGAGAGAAAACAGGTACGATATCTGAGACAACCCGAACCCGTGCAAAAAAGATGATTGATAAGATGGTTGCGGGTGGTTATAAAGAGTATCTGCAGAACACAAAAGGAACCGATTACTGGAAGACTTTTGGAGCTGCAGCGATAGGTGAGGATTATCTTAAAAATATGCTCGGCTATGATGTGACGAAGAAGGAATTCCGTCAGGCTACGGATTATGCAGCAATCATTCTTGAACTGGTCATTTCCGGAGAGAATCCTTATGATTATCTGGGAGTGAACTATGTAGAGGGGCTGATGAGCTTTAATGATAACGGCGATTTTGGAATGTATTCCGCAAACATATGGGCATTATCTGCTTTGCAGGCGGCAGGGGCACCAGTGCCAAAAGAAACAGTGGATATTGTAAAAAGACAGGCATGTTCAGAAACATTTGACCTGGATATGAGAGGCTGGGCATTATACGCAGTTTCCCTGTATAACGATGCCTTTACGGAAGAAGAATATGCAAAGTGTATTAATTCGATTAAAAATGTAGAGATTCAGGATGACGTTAAGATGAATGGCATTAATGTGACTGGCTGTTTTGAAAATTTCTACTATACGAACCGAAATGTCATGTCACATGCCTGTATGGTAACGGGACTTACCGCACAGGGAATAGATGTTGGAAGTGGTGAATTTGATGGAGAGAATGGAAAGAATCCATTAAATATATTAGAAGATTACCAGCTAAGTACCGGAGGCTGGTTCTACTCTCCGGAGAATCCTTCCCAGGGAGGCTGGAATAAAGATGCGGTTATTGCAGTGGGAGACCTGTATAATGGTTCAAATGTGTACACAAGATATTATCTGATACCATCAAGATATAAGAAGCTTCTTGATAAAGCAGAAAAACTGCTTGCAGGAACGATTACGGAGGGCACAAAGCGGGAGGCATTACAAAAAGCATATGAGGAGGCAGAAAAATATGCGGATGAGGACAATGTTACTTCAGAGCATGGAGATGCCTATTATGCCCTTCAGGAAGCGATGTATGCAGTGGACGAGAGTGTGAAGCCGGGAGTATTTCTTGGAACTGCTAAAGAAAGAGAACAGGTGAATGCTGTTATAAAAGCAATTGACTCGATTTCTTCCTACAGTTATAAGGACAAGACAAAACTGGATTCCATCAAGAAACAGTATGATGCATTAAAGGAGAAGCGCCTGTTCCACTATGTGACTAATGCAGATGTGCTTGATAAAGCATATCAGTATGTGAATGGAATCGACACATTCCTTGAAAAGACAGAAAAGATAGGAAAAGTCAACCTGACAAAGACGGCAAAGATAGAGAGAGCCAGAAAGGAATATGATTCCCTGAATGAACAGCAGAAGAAGGAAGATGCAGTACAGAAAGCGTTCCAGATCTTATCTAAAGCAGAGACAAAGCTAAAAGATGCCAAGACTGCCGATAATGTCGTGCAGGCGATAAAGGCACTTGGGGAGATTGTGACTTTGGATTCTGAGGAGGATATTGAATCCGTCAGAGTTGCCTATGAGAGTCTGACATCCAGCCAGAAAACTTTTGTTACAAACATTGACAAGTTGAAGGAGCAGGAAGACGGTCTTAAAAAGTTACAGCAGCAGGAAGAGAACAAAGAGGCAGCGCGCAAGGTCTCAGACCTGATTGACCAGATAGGAAGAGTTACAGCAAACAGTGCAGATGATTTAAGACAGGCAAGAACTGCCTACGATGCATTAGAGAATGACGAGGCAAAAAGAATGGTTTCTAACTACATACAGTTAGAAGATGGAGAAAAGATTTATGCGAACCTTCAGCATGAGAATATCATATACGATGCTGTAGATAAGGCTTCTTATGAGATTGGTCAGATTGATACTGCGTATGGAGAAAGTGTGGACATCACTACTGAGAATGCCGATGCTGTAAGAGAGGCAGTGCAAAAGGCGGAAAACTATATAAAAGAAAAAGAGCAGGAATATGCATATTTTAGGCTTATGATTTCTAATTATATGGACTTATCAGCGGCAAAGACAGCCCTTGTCCAGTATGAACTGTCTGAGAAAACAGAAGCCTCTGTTGAAGAATTTAAACAGGCAGTGGGAGAAATCACAGGCTCTGGTATAGAAGAACAGCCGGTGATGAAGCGTGCAGAGATACTGTACGAGCTTCTCACAGAGGAAGATAAACTGACAGTTACAGAAGAATATGCCCTGTTACAGCAGGCGGAAGAAGCTTTTTCTGTATGGCAGGCAGAGTTTGATAATGTGCAGGAAGTGGTATATAGAACAGAGCAGATGGGAGCTGTTACCATAACAGGTGCAGAATCTTATCAGGAAGTAAAAGATGCTTATGATATGCTGTCAGAAAATGCGAAGAAGCTTCTTCCTGACGAGATAAAAGAACGGCTTTCTAAGATGGCGGATATATACCAGCAGTTAATCGTACAGCAGGAAAAGACAGAGGAGGTTGTAGAGAAGATTAACGATGTTTCAATCATTTCGGACCTGTCAGATGAGGCGGCAGTAAAAGCAGCAAGAAAAGCATATGATGCACTGGAGAACCCATATCGTGTGACAAACTATGAGACGTTGCTTGAAGAGGAAAAGGAAATCCTTTCTCTGAAAAAAGTACAGGAAAATCAGAAATTTGCCAATACCGTAATCACACAGATTAATGCACTGAAAAAAGTTACTTTATCCGATAAAGAAAAGGTAGAGGCAGCAAGACGTGCCTATGACGGACTGACAGATGCACAAAAAAATCTGGTAGATAATCTTTCAGTATTAGAGGCTGCAGAGAGCCAGATAGAATCCCTGCAGAAACAGCCATCAAAACCGGCACAGCCACAGCCGGCGAAAAAGACAGAGACCAAGAAGACTTCTTATAAAAAGATTGTTTTGAAGAAAAAATCTTTGAAAAAAACAATTTATTTTAACGGAAAGAGACAGACATATTCTCTGGCGCTGTTCGTAAATAATAAGGCAGTTAAGACGGAAAAGATAAAGTGGAAATCAAGTAAACGGACAATAGCGGCAGTATCTAAAAATGGAAAGCTGACCGTAAAGAAAGCAGGAAAAGTTACAATCACAGCTTCTTATAAAGGAAAGAGATATAAATATAATCTTGTGATTAAGAAGGTTCAGTTGAAACTTAAGAAAAAGAGTATCACTATCAAAAAGGGGAAAGCGGTGCAGATAAAAAGTGTGGCATCCCCTAAAAGAAAGATACAATATAAAAGTTTAGATACAAAGATTGCATCTGTAACCAAAAAAGGGAAGGTGGTAGGAAAGAAAAAAGGAAAAACAAAGATAAGGGTAAGCTGTAATGGGCTTGTCCGGTATTGCAAAGTTACTGTAAAATAAAGCAAAGGTTGAAAATATCGGAAAGGAAAGAAAATGAGAAAGTTTTATTCAAGAATACTTGCAGTATGTATGGCAGGTACAATGGCACTTACACCATTTACACCAGTGGGAACATTGATTGGCAATACGATTACGATTGAGGCAAAGGCAGCGGAAGCTGTAGATACTTCCTGGTATGATAATCGTACAGAAGGACAGACAGAATTTACAATTTCTACAGAGGCACAGCTTCGTGGACTGGCACAGATTGTCAATAGTTCGGATGCAGCAGCAGGAGGATTTGTAATGCCATTTACGGGATGTACAGTAAAGCTGGCAAATGATATTGTTATGGATGCTGATACGCCATTTGCACCAATTGGTGTAAGCCGTGGACTCGGATTTGCAGGAGTATTTGACGGTCAGGGACATACAATTAAGAATTTAACAGTATCAAAAAGTTATGACAAGATACCTACTGGAATATTTGTCGGACTTTTTGGTTCAGTACTGGGAAATGCGGGTTCTGTAGCTGAGATTAAAAATGTGACATTGGAAAATGCAACGGTAATAGAGACTCGTGAAGAAAGTACCGGAGCAGCAAGTTCATCACAGAAAAATGCTGTCAAACAGGGAACAGCAGCACTGGTTGGCTACGGAAAGAATATTGTTGTAGAAAATTGTAATGTAAAAAATTCTTATGTAGAGAATAATGTATTGGGAATTACCGGAGGTCTGATAGGTCATGCGCTTGGAGCAGACATTTCTAATTGTAAAGTGACAGATACAGAAGTAAAGGGAATTTCTAATGAAGGTCTTCTTGGAGGAAAGATTAGTTTAGGAACAACGGATTCAAGGGATGGAGTTACTTCTAAAAATAAAGTAACAAACATTTATGTTCAGGGAAAGGTAACTGGAGAGACTGGTTCAACTTATACAGGAGGATTATTCGGTAGTGATATGTCCACTGCAGAAGCAACAGATAGCAGTAATATCGTTATTGGAAAGGATACTGTTATTAAAGGAGATATAAGTACTGCTGGTGTTGTAGGTAAGACTTGGAGTGGATTAACAAATTGTGTGAGTTATGCCAATGTGGAAGGTAGTGGAGATTTCACTAATGGAATTGCTCAGACAGGCGGTAAAAGTGTTTTCTATTCTAATTGTATGAATTATGGTGATGTTAATGGAGCCGATTATGTCGCGGGTATTACATCAACGAAGTCAAAGCCAAGTAGAGCTACAGAAATTAAAGTAGAGAATTGTTATAATCTTGGAAATATCAGTAGTACAAAGGAAACAGTAAATATAGGAGCTATTTCCTATATGACAGAAAAACTTTTTACAGTAGCAAATTCCTATAATCTTGGAACAGTAAAAGATTTATCAGGAGATAAAGCACAGTTTAATGCTAATGATACCTATACCAATGTGGCATATAATTCAGAAAATGGTATAGCAGCCGCAGAAGGAACAACAGGTATTACAGGTTATGCCGCAGCCCAGTTCAAAGACCGTACAGTAGTAGATGCCTTAAATGCTAATGATGGTGTAGAAGAAACTGTATGGTACCAGAACACAGAAAATCCAGATTTAGCTTTCAACATGACTGTAACATCTGATATCACAGTTCCAGAAGCATTAAATGTAACTTTAGGAAAAACAATGAAATTACAGGCTTCTGTAACACCGGAAGATGCTACTAATAAAACATTAGTGTACACTTCTTCTGATGATACGATTGCTTCTGTAAAAGAAGATGGAACCATAAGTGGTCTGAAACTTGGAACAGCAGATATCACCGTAAAAGCAATGGATACCGGTAAGGAAAAGACCGTAAAGGTAACAGTAAAAGAAGCAGAGAAAGAGCCAGCAAACCCAACAAACCCAGCAAAACCTTCACAGCCTACAACTAAGACGGTTAAGAAGGGAACAAAACTTATAGTAGGAACCAATACTTTTGTTGTAACAAACGTAAAAGCAAAAACAGTTTCTTATAAAGGAACTAAAAATAAAAAGGCAGCAAAGATTACAATTCCGGCAACAGTAAAATCAGGCAAGCAGGTATACAAAGTAACTACTATCGCAGATAATGCATTTAAAAATAATAAGAAAATAAAAACAGTAGTAGTCGGAAAGAATGTTAGAACAATTGGAAAGAAAGCATTCTATGGATGTAAGAATTTAAAGAAGATTACTGTACAGAGTAGTATTATTAAAAAGGTAGGGGCGAAAGCATTTAAGGGCATTAATAAAAAAGCAGTCATTAAAGTCCCTTCTAAAAAATACAAAGCTTATAAAAAAGTATTTAAAGGAAAAGGCCAGGCAAAAACAGTTACAATTAAGAAGTAAATATCAGATGATATGAGGAGCAGGGACTGCTTAGATGGGCAGTTCCTGTTCTGTAATAGGGTACTATAGTGATAACTGAAAGGTAATTGCAGTACTTTATAAAGTGAGAGGTGAGACCGAATGCAGAAAAACAAAAAATATTTGCTGACAATGATGACATTTGTATTTGTGATAGCATTTACATTCTTTTTTCGAAAGGATGTAAATGCAGCAGAAAAAACAGGTACCGTTACATTTTCAATCGAACGTTTTACGATTGGACAGGGGTATTTAATAGAGCCATGTCAGGTAGATATTTATGACACAGATAATATTGCATCTGTAGTGGACAGAGTACTTACGCAAGAAGGCTATGGTTACGAAAACAAGGGAAAGATAGAAAATAGCTTTTATCTTGAACAGATTTATAATGGAGATACTGGAAAGGTAAGAATCCCATCTATTATTTCTGATGGACAGCTCCAGCCGATAAAAAATAATAAGGGAAACCTTATTCCGATTCCTACGAACGCAGTAAATGACGGAAATGATTATGGCAATGAAAGTGGACATTTTGCATTGGGAGAATTCGCGTATTGTAATATGTCTGGTTGGATGTATACGGTAAACAATGTATTTCCGACAGGAATGTCCTTGGTAAAACCAAAAGATGGAGACATCATTCGTTTGCAGTTTACGCTTTATGGTTATGGAAGAGACCTCGGAGAAAAACCTGCAGATGAAGAAGATAACAATTATTTGAAATTACCGGATAGGGATGCGATTACAAAACGACTTGCAGTAATGCTAAAGTATAAAGCAAGCTGTGACGAACATGGTTATAAACAGGCTTATCAGAAAGCATATAATGCAGTGATTGACTGGAATACAACAGAAAAGAAAATGAAAGAAGTATTTTCTGCACTTCCGTCAGAGAAAGAAATTCTTCAGTGGGGAGCAGAATATAATGCAAAATTTGCTGAAAGTGTGACAAAAACCATTAACGCTATCGGTACAGTAGATTTATCTAAAGAATCCCAGATAGCAGAGGCAAGAAAGTCTTATAATGCATTAACCAGTGAACAAAAGGAACTTATTTCTGCAGATACATTAAAAGTATTAACTGATGCTGAGAAGAAAATTGTCAGTCTGAAAGCTGAAAAGAAAACTCAGGATAAGGCAAAGAAAAAGGCAGAAGAAGCGAGAAAGAAAGCAGCCGAAGAAGCCGCAAAAAAGAAAGCCCAGCAAGAAGCGGCACAAAAAGCTCAGCAGGAAGCTCTGAAAAAGAAATACACCCCATCTAAAACATCTATAAAATCCATTAAGAAGCTGAAAAAGAATCAGGCGAAGCTTACGTGGAAGAAAGTAAAAAATGCAACTGGCTATGAAGTATACCAGTCCATGAAGAAAAACAGCGGCTATAAGAAAGTGAAGACAATTACCAAGAATAAGAAAGTGACTTATAAAGCCGGAAAGCTAAAGAAAAAGAAAACTTATTACTTCAAGATCCGTACTTATCGTAAAGCAGGAGGGACAACTTATTACGGTAATTACTCAAATGTAAAGAAAATGAAGGTGAAATAATTGTAGGACAATTTCACCCGCTTAATTTCCTAAAATGAAGCAAATACACCCGTCTGGTTGGCATATTTTTTTAAAAGTCTATGTTATAATATGTACATGGCTTGCTTCTCAGGCTCACTTAGGGGACTCTCCTTATTTTCATTCTGAATTGCCAGCCATTTGATTTTAGAATGAAAACAAATATCTGGGCTGGAGAATGTAACAGTTTTATAAAAGTATTTGGCCTGTGCACATAATGCATGGGCCTTTCTTTTCTACGGAAAACTCTCAATTTCTCTTGGATATTTTGTAAAATGAGTGAAGGAGAGGGTAGAATGAACAAGATGTATCAAAGGTTAAAAAGAAAATGTATATCGCTTGTACTTTTTGCTCTGCTTGTGGCATTTATAGTTCCATACTATGCATATGCGGCAGATAATGGGGAAGAACCGGCCGCGGCAGCTTCTGCTGCAGAGAGTACAGGCGATTTTTCTATGTCAGAAAGTGAGACATCGGAAAGTGAGACATCAAAAAGGGAGGAGACGGAATCTTCGGAAGAGGAGGAGCAGCAGACCAGGGAAGATGCAGATGCATCAACAAGTACAGAGGCAGATGTACAGGAAAGTACACAAGAGCAGACATTAACAAAAAAAGAGAGAAAGATTGTCCGTAAGAATTTGCAGCTTGGAAGAAGTTATGGTTTTTATGCTTGGGGTGCAGAGGAAGATGCGGCACAGGGACAGTCTGATGAATCAGGAGTGGCAGTGCAGACGGAAGCAGAGGCGGAAGTCTTAAGCCCGGATATTGATACGGTTTTATCTAAGGTAAGAAGCTATATCTTAAGTAAAGATACGAAGCCGGATTACAGTAGTATATGGAATGTTATTGGTTTAAAAAGGAGTGGGCTGTATGTGCCGGAATCTTATATAAATCTTTTTTACAGTAATGTGATCGCATACTGTGAGAGTAAGGACTGGCAGATTACAAGAGCAAAGTATTCGGAGTATTCAAAGCTTATTCTTGCATTAACAGCGATTGGTGTTGATGCAAGAAATGTGATGGGACATAATCTGTTAGCGTATCTGTCAGATTATGAGAATGTAAGCAGACAGGGGAATAACGGCACGATTTGGGCTTTGATCGCATTAAAGAGTAATCCAGCATATGAGATTCCAGAAGACCCTTCTGCAGTGCAGCAAAACTCAGAGGAGTTACTTGTTAAGAAGGTTGTAGGGATGCAGTGTCAGGATGGTGGCTGGACATTGATGGGGACAACCGGAGATTCCGATATGACGGGAATGGCGATGCAGGCACTGGCTTCTTATTATAATAAAGATGGATATGAGGATGTTACAGCGGCAATTGACAAGGGACTTGCATGGATAGAAAAGAATCAGCTTTCCAGTGGTGGTTTTGGCACGATGAATACAGAAACTTCGGAAAGTGTGGCACAGATTATCACAGCTCTTTGCGGCGTGGGAATAGATTGTGGAGAAGATGCCCGTTTTATTAAGAATGGGAAATGGCCGATGACAGGATTATTCCAGTATTATATGCCAGAAGGGGGATTTATGCATGTAGCTGCTGATGCCGGGAATAATGGTGGCGGTGCCGGTGGCATTATTGATGGAATAGCAACGGAACAGGGATTGTATGCAACAGTTGCTTACCGTAGATTTTTGGATGGAGAGACATTTCTTTATGATATGAGTGATGTGGCTATTTCGGCAGGAACGAAGCCGGTAGTCAGCCCGACGATTGATACGGGAAGTAATGGTAAAGAAAATTCTTCCCAAACGGTAACGACAGCGAAAAAAACAGAAACAAAACCGGCAGCTTCTAAAGTAAAGGTAATAAAAGTAGGGTTAAATTATAGTACGATTTATCTTACAAAAGGAAAGAGCAAGACGTTAAAAGCGACGGTTTCTCCGTCAAATGCCACGAAGAAGTCAGTGAAATGGTCTTCTTCTAATAAAAAGATTGCAACGGTAAATGCAAAGGGAAAGGTGACAGGGAAGAAAGCAGGAACTGTGACGATTACTGTAAAGGCGACGGATGGAAGCGGAAAGAAGGCAGTCTGCAAGGTTGTCGTAACAGCTCCGGAAACAACAGATAAAAAGACTACAATAGCATCAACGGCGGCAACAAGCCAGACAAGGCAGATTACGACACCGGCAGCTTCAAGTACAGGAAGTTCCCGTACTTCTGTTCCTGCCACATCGGGAACGACGAAGAAGCTTTCTTCAGGAAGCGGTCAAACTACTACCGCAAAGAAAAAGAATACTGCAGCGGAGGCAACAACGGGTGGCTGGAGTTTTAGTGGAGATAATTATGTGCCGGAAACGAATAGTGCAGAAAGCGAGACGGATACAGCGCAGGAAGATACAGGGGTGTCTGATGAGGGAGATCGTTCTAAAGCAGATGGAATCCGTTCGGTGGCATTACCTGTAGCCGGAGGTGCTGCGGGACTTGTGGCAGTGGAAGCGTTGGGATTTGTTTTATATAAAAAGCGTCGTGGTATTGCAGGATTATTAAAGAAAGTGATGAAAGGTGGAAAAGCAGAGTAGAGACTTTTGCAGAGTACAGAAAAAGAAAAAGGAAGGTGTTACTATGAAAAGAAAAAGAGGACTGGTACATGTTATTCTGGCATTACTTATGAGTATGCTGCTGATTGTTTCAACGGGCTGTGGAAAGTCCGGGAGTGGAGACAGTTCTTCTGATAAAAAGACGGATAAGACAGAGACACTTGCAGATGTGAATACCATTCCGGAAGATGGGATTATTACAAAGGAACAGTTTAAGACGGTTGCCGGAGAAAATAAGAAGGTACAGTTTAAGGGGACAACAGATAATGGAATTACATATATCTGGACGTATGATTGTTCAAAGATTCAGAATCCGGCAGATCAGAATTTAAAGATTGATTTTTCAGAGAAAGATCTTGATGATTTAAAGAAGCAGGCAAACAATGCAAATGATGCATTGAAGATGACAATGTACGGGAAAGGATTGATCTGTGTACCGGATCTTGAGGTACAGCTTCCAGAAGCGTGGCAGTCCAATTCTGCATATCTTGTAAAAGAGCAGTCTGGAAAGCTTGCAAGGATGAGCGATGTTGTGGTAACAGCACAGGTGAAGGAAGAGAATAAAAAGAAGCAGGATACAAAGACAGAAGAGAAAGATTCTTCGGACAAAACCGCAAAAAGTACAACACAGGCAAAGAAAGATACGAAGCCAAAAGAAGGAACGACATCTTTAAAAATGAGTGTTACTTCACTGGATGGAGATTGTTATATTATCGGAGGTATTACAGAACAGCAGAATAAAGGTGCGGCATCGGCGAATAAGGCGGAAAACGGAACAACGAACAGTGAATTGGAAGGAAATGATGAATCGGGGAATTCAGGAGAGAATTCTTATAACGAAGAAGGAGGTTCAGGAAGTGGAGATGTTTCTGATGGAGGAGCTTCTTCTTCTGGTTCTTCCGGCAAGCAGGATGTTGCAAACGATGAAGAAGTTTCAGGTTCTTCCCATACGTGTACGATTTCAATCAGCTGTGCGACGATTCTTAATAACATGAGTGATTTAAAAAGTGGCAAGGAAGAATTTGTTCCTTCTGATGGATGGATTCTGGCAGCTTCCGAGGTAGAATTTACGGAAGGAGAGTCTGTACATGACGTATTACAGCGTGTATGTAAGGATGCAGGAATCCAGATGGAGTCTTCTTTTACGCCGGCTTATAATTCAGCTTATGTGGAAGGAATTAATAATCTGTATGAATTCGACTGCGGACAGCTTTCCGGATGGATGTATAACGTAAATGGCTGGTTTCCTAACTACGGATGCAGTAAGTATACGGTACAGGACGGTGATGTGATCAACTGGGTTTATACATGTAATCTTGGTAAGGATGTTGGAGATAATTCGATGTATTAAGGATGTATGAAATAGAGATTTGATATAATAAAGACTTGATATAATAAAGATTTAATGTAATAGAAATTTGATGTAATGGAGATTTAATTTAGATGAAAGATACATTTTCGACATATCATCCTGTTTTAAATATGCTGTATTTTTGCGGGACAATCGGGGTGACGATGTTTGTTGTTCATCCTGTGATTCTGGCAATTTCATTTATATGCGCTGTTGCGTATTCCGTTGTTTTAAAAGGATGGAAAAAGACAGTAAAGTTTAATCTGCTCTTCTCATTACCGATGATGATTATTGTTGCCCTGATCAATCCGATGTTTAATCATTATGGAGTAACGATTATAGGATATCTTCATAATGGAAATCCGTTTACATTAGAAAGTTGTGTGTACGGTCTTGTGATGGCAGTGATGCTGGTATGTACTCTTGTATGGTTTTCCTGCTACACAGTTGTTATGACATCAGATAAGTTTATTTATCTTTTTGGAAGGATCATCCCGGCACTTTCTTTAGTACTTTCCATGTGCCTTCGCTTTGTACCGAAGTTTATCAAAGAAGCATCTGTTATTTCTGATGGGCAAAAGTGTGTCGGGCGAAGTGTAGAGAATGGGAGCCTTATTAAGAGAGCAAAGCATGGAATTACAATTTTTTCGATTCTGGTTACCTGGTCTTTGGAGAATGCGATTGAAACATCGGATTCAATGAAGTGCCGGGGATATGGAGAGAAGGGCAGAACCGCCTTTTCCTTATATCATTTCGATAAAAGGGATTTTTTGTGCCTTATTTTTATGATCATTACATTCGGAGCAGCGATGTGGGGCTTTTCAAAGGGGTATGCATTTTGTTCTTATAATCCTCGGATTGTTGTAAAGGGAGTACCCTTTACAGCAGGCAGCCTGCTTGTTTTTGCCGCTTTTTTATTGTTTAGTATCATGCCAGCAGCGATGGAGATTTTAGACCGAAGGATGTGGAAGGCGAGAAGAGGACAGGTAGAAAGTGCAGCACCGGCTGGGTACCGTTTGTGGGAAGTTGAATAGCCGTATATACAGGAGATAAAAAGCAAGTTTGGAGGTGCAGGGTGACAGCGAATGGTTTGTCAGAAAAGAAAAATAGTATATTAGAAATCAATGATTTGTGTTTTGCTTATCCAGAAGAAAAAAAGAGGGCGCTAAATCATGTTTCTTTGCATGTGGAGGACGGGGAATTCCTTGTTCTTTGCGGAAAGAGTGGATGTGGAAAGAGTACACTTCTGACACATTTAAAGACTCCCCTGACGCCGCATGGAAAGCGAAAAGGAGAGATCCTTTTTCAGGGAGTACCAATCGGGGAGATGAGTAACCGGGAGCAGAGTCAGAGGATTGGCTATGTATTACAGAATCCGGATAATCAGATCGTGACAGATAAAGTGTGGCATGAGCTGGCATTTGGTTTGGAAAGCCTTGGATACAGTAACGCAGATATCCGTATCCGGGTAGCGGAAATGGCAAGTTATTTTGGGATTCAGGACTGGTTTTATAAAAATGTATCGGAACTTTCCGGAGGACAGAAACAGCTTTTGAATCTGGCATCTATCATGGCCATGCATCCGGATATGCTGATTCTTGATGAGCCGACCTCTCAGCTTGATCCGATTGCAGCTTCTGATTTTTTGGAAACAGTAAAGAAGATTAATCGTGATCTTGGAACGACAATTATTCTTACGGAACATCGTTTAGAGGAAGTATTTCCTTCTGCTGACAGGGTAATGGTCATGGATGAAGGGCAGATTTTATGTGTTGGCACACCGCCGGAAATCGGAGAAGAATTAAAGAAACGCAATCATGAGATGTTTTTAGCTATGCCGGTGCCGATGCAGGTTTATGCCAAAGTAGAGTCAGAGCAGCCCTGCCCGATTACTGTTCGTGACGGGCGAAAGTGGCTGGACATAGTTTGTAAGAAAAAAGGCATTTCACCAGCAAATGCATCTTCTTCATATAGAAAAGAGAGTGATTCCCAAAAAGGAAAATCTTCTTTTTCTAAGATTACAGAAAAGATTACAGAAAAGTTTAAAGAGAAAAAAGAAGATATCATCTTAGCGTGTGATGATCTGTGGTTCCGCTATGATAAAGAACTGCCGGATGTCGTAAAGGGACTAAGCTTTTCCTTAAAAAGAGGAGAATTCTTTGCATTGCTTGGAGGAAATGGAACCGGGAAGTCAACAACACTTTCACTTTTGAGCCGTTTGAGAAAGCCATATCGTGGAAAAGTACTTTTAGAAGGTAAGGATATCCGTCGTTACAGCGATAAAGAACTGTTCCGCAATTTTCTTGGAGTACTGCCGCAAAACCCGCAGTCCCTTTTTGTAAAGAAAAGTGTGGAATTAGAATTGTTTGAAATGGTAGGCGGTGTAAAAGAGAAAAAGGATGAAGAATATCAGCTTGCTATGGATAAAAAGGATGCGGTGGAAGGAATCATTAAAGTAACACATTTGGAAGAATTACTGCATCGTCATCCGTATGACTTAAGTGGGGGAGAGCAGCAGAGGCTCGCCCTGGCTAAGATTTTGTTATTGCGGCCAAAACTTTTGTTGATGGATGAACCGACCAAAGGACTTGACAGCTATTTTAAAAAAGAATTTGCCGGAATATTGGCATTACTCAAAGAGCAGGGCGTAACTGTTTTTATGATTTCTCATGATATTGAGTTCTGCGCTTCTTATGCAGACCGATGTGGTTTATTTTTTGATGGAAATATTGTGGCATGTGGAACTCCGGGAGAATTCTTTGCAGGAAATAATTTTTATACAACAGCGGCAAACCGAATGGCTAGAAGGTATTTTCCCATGGCGGTTACCGGGGAGGACGTTGTGGAATGTCTTAAAAAAGGAGTGTGAACAATGGCAGACTGGAAATCAAGTCAGGAGTTCTTGAAAGAATTTTACGCTTCTCCGATCGTGAATGAAGATACGATTTCTGCAAAGATAAAGCGTATCTTTTTACCAAAAAGCAGGAAAGCTTCTGCTTTAAAAGAATTAGCAGGAGATTTGTCAGGAGAAGGCAGGGCGGGAGATGTCATTTTAGATAATGATATGTTTGAGATGGATACCGAAATATGGAAAAAGCAGGAAAAACGCAGGCTTTCTGTTCGTACCAGAGTAAGTCTATTTCTCTTACTTGTAGCGATTCCCCTCACAATTGCTGTTGGATTTTATGTTATGGATGTTGCCGCCGTTGGCACAGTATTTGAAAAGATTTTTGGTCCAAGAAAGTATTATTTTATTAGCCTGGTAATCATTATATACTCGTTATTACCGTTTTTTATGGTATTTGAGGGACGAAAACCTCAGGTGAGAGAGCTAGTTGTTCTTGCAACAATGGTCGCATTAGCAACCGCCGGCCGGGCAGCATTTTTTATGATACCGAGCTTTAAGCCGATTATAGCAATCGTGATCATCAGTGCAATCGCATTTGGCGGCGAGGCAGGATTCTTAGTTGGTGCCATGACGATGGTAGTCAGCAACTTCTTATTTGGGCAGGGACCATGGACCCCATGGCAGATGTTTGCGATGGGTTTTATCGGATTTTTGTCAGGAATCCTTTACCGGATAGGACTGCTTCCGACCAAACGGCTCAGCCTTTGTATATATGGATTCCTTGTGACGGTGTTCATTTATGGAGGAATCATGAATCCGGCGGCCCTCTTTATGAGTGTGTACGATTTTACATGGGAAGGACTGCTTGCAATCTATATTTCAGGTATTCCGGTAGATCTTGTTCATGCCAGTTCTACATTTATCTTTCTGTGGATTGGAGCAAAGCCATTGTTGGAAAAGCTGCAGCGGATAAAAATAAAATATGATCTGATGAGATGAATAACTGGGACGTTCTTGAATTTCAGAAAGATTGCCAGAATGATGGGGCATTTTTGAAATAAGTATAGATGATAAGTATGGATGATAAGTATAGATAAAATGTATTCTTAGAAAGATTCTGAGAGTATACGAGATTGAAGGGGAAAACTATGCAAAAAATACCAGAATGTCGTTCCATGAATTTTTCAATTTATGAAGGGATGCTAAATCGTTATAAAGATAGTGAAGATATCAGAAAGTCTTATGAGTCACGAGGATTAAATGGACTGGAAGTGATTCGGGCAGGCGAGCCAGATGAAGGAAAGATTCTGCCGGATATGGTGAATGGGGTACATCTGTATTTTCATATTTTCTGGATGGACTGGTGGAAGGGGAATTATGAACGCCTAGATCAGGAATTTGATTCAAGAGAGCAGTGGCTGGAATACTTTGGAGGAATGAGCAGGGAATCTTATCTGAACAGTTTGCGGGACGATCTTGCATATGCAGAACAAGTTGGAGCAAAGTATGTAGTTTTCCATGTTTCAGAAGTGACACTCCGGGAGAGCTATATTTATAAATACCACTATACAGATAAAGAAGTGATTGATGCAAGCTTAGAGGTCATCAATACCCTCCTTGATGAAAAAGAATATCCATTCGACTTTCTTGTAGAGAATCTCTGGTGGAGCGGGCTTACCTTGAAAAATGTCCGCCTTACCCGCCGGCTTATAGAAGGAATGCATACACAAAAAAAGGGAATCATGCTCGATACCGGGCATTATATGAATACAACAACACAGCTAAAGACTCCAGAAGATGCCGTAGCATATCTGAATAAAATGATAGACAAATACGAAAAAGCACAGATGCTCCACTGGTTCAAAGGAATGCACCTGCAGCTGTCACTTGGAGGGGATTATGTAAGAAAGCAGCGAAAAGAATGGAGAGAACATCCGATAGACTTTGATAAGATTCCATTTTATGAACTATTTCGCCTTGCATATGACCATGCCTGTCATATTGATCTGCATCAGCCTTTTATCGGAGAAGGTGTCCGGGAATTTGTAGAGCGCGTAGCACCAAAGTATGTCACGCTGGAATATCAGCAAAACAGCCGGGAAGAATATGAACAATTCGTAGAAGCCCAAAGCAAAATTTTGAAATGGATTACGATTCATTAGGGGAAAACAGACGAAAAAAGAAACCATGCCATATCCCATCTGCTCTGTAGTCGCTGTGTTTAAGATGCTCATCCGCATCTTAAACCCGCTCCGAAGCCGCATCTGGGATATGGCATGGTTTCTTTTTTCGTCTATACGAAATCTACAAAATTAGTAGTTATAATAATTCGGAATATCCATGTCCGTTTACAAGCGCATCGATTTTTTGTCCATTTTTGCAATATGGGCAGTCGTGTTTGCTATATGTATGATAGGAAGGAATATCATTTGGAGTAAACAGCGCATTAACAGGAAGATTACCATATTCAGAAAGCGTACTAAATATTGCTGAAATTCCCTGCAGTTTGCCACCATAGTACTCGATACATTCCCAGCTTCGGTTGATTGTGATTCCAGTTGTGACAGATGCCATTAAAATAATGATATTTCTATCTTTAATCATTGGCTGGATGTTTTTGCGGAAGAACATCTGACCATCTGAATCTATTTCTGGAGTAACAATATAGATAGATTTATGCTGGTTGTAAGAGAAGAATCCGCTCTCTGTAAGCTTTTCTGCTAAAAATGCACCAATTACTTCTGTTCCGTCAAGACATACGATGGTATCGACGACGGTATTATGTTTATAAAGTGGAACTAACGCTCTTGCAGCTTCTTCTGCATTAGACTGACGTACTTTTAATGTTGTCATATCTAAAAAGTAGTTGACATGAGAATGCTTTGTTGCGAAATGTCCCGGATAGGCAGAAAGATGTAGATTACAGGCTTTTGAACGAAATTGAATTTTGCGGTTTTCCATAAGATGTCCTCCTCCTTTATTGTGAAAGAATTGTTTATTTTGTTTATTATACCTTTTTTACGTGAAAAAATAAAGGAGTATTTGTGCAAAATTACAGGCTTTTCTTGACAGTTTATAATTTCTTTCTGATTTTTTGAAAATACTTCGTGGTATGCATATACAGTTGTATAAAATGAAAGGGAGTGCTATTAGTTTGTGAAAAAAGTTTGACAAAAATAGTCCAAAATTGATTTTGGATACTATATCTTTGATTTAAAAAAGACAGGAGGAGAATATAAGCGAGAGAAGAAGAATGATGGAAATATGAGTGATATTATGAAGAAAAACGGAAGATATTTGATAGAATGAGAATATTTTGTATAAAATGACGAAAAAATAGAAAAACCAACTAGTAATTGAATGTCAAAATGCGTTAAAAATATAACGAAATAAAAATGGATACATAAAATAAAAATAGAATTTTAAAGATAAAATAGAGAAAAACAGGAAAAATACACAAGCATTCCTGAAAAAAACAGGAGATTCAGAAAGAAAATTGAAAGAATTGTTAAAAAATTTGCAAATAGGCAGAATGTTCATTTTGTTTAGTGGAATGGTCAAAATAAAATAAATGTTAAATAACTAACAGAAAATGGTTGCTAACATGATAATAATTTGTTATTATTACATAGAATGAAAGAGCAACAAGGTATACAATATAGCATTTTTATGGAGGAAAGAATATGGGTAATTCAAAAATGAATGCCAGAGAGCGCATTGATTATCTGTTTGATGACCACAGTTTTGTGGAAGTTGGTGGATATGTTTCCGCTCGTAATACCGATTATAATCTCGGTGCAAAGAAAGTAGAAGGTGATGGTGTTATTACTGGATACGGAGTTATTAATGACCGCATGGTTTATATTTACAGTCAGGATGCTTCCGCACTTGGAGGTTCCGTAGGTGAGATGCATGCGAAGAAAATTGCTTCCCTTTATGATCTGGCGATGAAAACAGGCGCGCCAATCATTGGAATGCTGGATTGTGCAGGACTTAGATTACAGGAAGCGACAGATGCCCTTCACGCTTTTGGAACGATTTTTAATAAGCAGGCACAGGCATCTGGAATGATTCCACAGATTTCTGCAGTATTTGGAATGTGTGGAGGAGGAAGTGCCGTAATGTCCGCTATGTCTGATTTTACATTGATGGAGAAGGAGAACGGCAGTCTCTTTATCAACAGTCCGAATGCATTAGCGGGGAATGAAGAATCCCGTCAGAATACGGCAGGAGCACAGTTCCAGTCTGAGCAGGCTGGTAACGTAGATTTTGTATGTGAGACAGAAGAAGCACTTCTTGACCAGCTTCGTATTCTTGTTGATGTACTTCCTTCTGATTATGAAGCAGAAGATGTTTACTTTGATAACGATGATGATTTAAATAGGGTTATTCCTGAGTTAAATGATGCCGCATATGATGCCGCTTACATTTTAAAATCTATTTCTGACAACAATATGTACATAGAGACAAAGGCAGCCTATGCCAAAGAGATGGTAACTGCATTTATCCGTCTGAATGGAGAGACAGTAGGTGCGGTTGCAAACCAGCCAGTAGATGGTGAGTCCGTTTTAACAAGAAATGGTCTTGAAAAAGCAGAAAGATTTATTAAGTTCTGTGATGCATTTTCGATTCCTCTTCTTACTGTAACGAACGTGACAGGACTTCGTGCCAACGCACATGAAGAGAGAAAGCAGGCGCTTGCATTAGCAAAGTTTACGACAACACTTGCACAGGTTAGTGTACCTCGTATTAATCTCATTGCAGGCGAGGCTTATGGAACTGCAGCGGAAGTAATGAATTCTAAAGCTATCGGAGCTGACTTTGTTCTGGCATGGCCACAGGCATCTGTAGGAATGATGGATGCAGAACAGGCAGTTCGTATCATGTATGCAGAGGAAATCAATACAGATAAGAATAAGACAGCACTTATCGCAGAGAAAACTGCGGAATATGCAGAAGGACAGAGCAGTGCATTAGCAGCTGCAAAGAGAGGATATATAGATGACATCATCGAGCCGGACGCAACAAGAAAGCGTCTTATCGCTGCTTATGAAATGCTTTACGGAAAGAAAGTAACTCCAGTGACAAAGAAGCATACGGCAGTATAGTGAGGTGAGAGTATGAACGTATTTGAACAAGCCTTATTAAATACTTTGATGGGTATGGGAACTGTATTTGCAGTACTGATTTTCATTTCTTTACTGATTTCTCTTTTTGTATATATCCCATCTATTGAAAGAGCGTTAAAGAATCGTTCTTCTAAGAAAGAGAAAAAGGCTGCGCAGGAAGAAAGACCGGCTCCAAAGCGTCCGATTCTTGAAGAAGTTGTGGAAGAAGAGGAACTTGTGGATGATGGTGAACTTGTCGCAGTAATCACAGCGGCAATCATGGCAGCGAATGGAGGAGCAGCAGTCAGTGCAGATAAGTTGGTCGTTCGTTCAATCAAGAGAGTGAAGAGAAGATAGCAAAAATGTATTCTTGGAATCTTTTTATAAAGCCTTAAAAAGTCTTAAAAAGTCAGATATAGAAAGATTTTAAAAGTACATAAAATCATTCAGGAGGATTTACAATGAAAAATTATAGAATTACAGTTAATGGTGTTGCTTATGATGTAGCAGTAGAAGAATTAGGTGCAGGAGAAGCAAGTGCAGCGCCGGTAAGTACATCAGCAGCCGCTCCGGCTCCAGCTAAGAAAGCTGCTCCAAAGACTTCCGGAAGTGCCGGTGCCGTAAAAATCACAGCACCAATGCCAGGTAAGATCGTAGCAGTAAAGGCACAGGCAGGTGCTTCTGTAAAGAAGGGCGACGCTGTTCTTGTATTAGAGGCTATGAAGATGGAGAATGAGATCTGTGCAGCACAGGATGGTGTTATCGCAAGTGTGGAAGTAGCAGTTGGAGATATGGTAGAAGGCGGAGATGTACTGGCTACAATGAACTAGAGCATATTTGCAAAATAAAACGGAGGAAGATTTATGAGTTATGTTGTAGAGACAATGACGAATCTCGCAGCACAGACCGGATTTGCATTCTTAAAGCCAGGTAACTTCATTATGATACTGGTTGCTTTAGTCTTCTTATATCTGGCCATCGCCAAAGGATATGAGCCACTTTTGTTAGTGCCGATTTCTTTTGGTATGCTGCTGGTTAACTTATATCCGTCCATTATGGAAGAAGGCGGATTATTACATTATTTTTACTTATTAGATGAATGGAGTATTCTCCCTTCATTGATTTTCTTAGGAGTTGGAGCACTAACAGACTTTGGCCCACTGATTGCCAACCCGGCAAGTTTTCTGCTTGGTGCGGCGGCACAGTTTGGTATTTACAGTGCGTATTTCCTCGCAATGCTTATGGGATTTAACGGAAAGGCAGCAGCAGCAATTTCCATTATCGGTGGAGCGGATGGTCCGACCTCTATCTTCCTTGCCGGAAAGCTTGGACAGACAGACTTAATGGGCCCGATCGCAGTAGCGGCATATTCTTATATGTCACTTGTTCCGATTATTCAGCCACCGATCATGAAGCTTCTTACAACAGAAAAAGAACGTCAGATCAAGATGGAACAGTTAAGAACGGTCACAAAGACAGAGAAGATTATGTTCCCGATTGTCGTAACAGTTGTTGTATGTCTGATCCTTCCTACAACAGCACCATTAGTTGGTATGCTGATGCTTGGTAATCTTTTCAGAGAATCCGGTGTAGTAAAACAGCTTTCAGAGACAGCATCTAACGCTCTTATGTATATTGTAGTTATTATTCTTGGTACATCCGTTGGTGCGACAACAAGTGCAGAAGCATTCTTAAATGTCAACACAATTAAAATCGTAGTATTAGGTCTTGTAGCTTTTGCAGTTGGTACAGCAGCCGGTGTTCTTTTCGGAAAGCTTATGTGTAAGGTTACCGGAGGAAAGGTAAATCCACTGATCGGTTCTGCCGGAGTATCTGCCGTTCCTATGGCAGCCCGTGTATCCCAGAAGGTTGGAGCGGATGCCGATCCATCGAACTTCCTGCTGATGCATGCGATGGGACCAAACGTTGCCGGAGTTATCGGTACGGCTGTAGCAGCCGGAACTTTTATGGCAATTTTTGGTGTATAAAGAATCGTTAGATTTGATGATGAGTTTATAAGAGTAATTCATTACGTGATTTGAAATAAAAGAGGAGAAATTATGGCTGAAATTAAGAAAAAACCAGTTAAAATCGTTGAAACTGTTCTCCGTGACGCACATCAGTCTCTGATTGCTACAAGAATGACAACAGAGGAGATGCTGCCAATCGTAGATAAGATGGATCAGGTTGGTTATCATGCAGTAGAATGCTGGGGAGGCGCAACATTTGATGCCTGCCTGCGTTTCTTAAAGGAAGACCCATGGGAGAGACTTCGTAAATTAAGAGACGGCTTCAAAAATACAAAGTTACAGATGTTATTCCGCGGACAGAACATTTTAGGATATAAGCCATATCCGGATGATGTTGTAGAATATTTCGTACAGAAGTCTATCGCAAACGGAATTGATGTTATCCGTATTTTTGACTGTTTAAATGACCTTAGAAACTTACAGACTGCTGTAAATGCAACAAAGAAAGAGGGAGGACACGCACAGATTGCCCTTTCTTATACAATTGGTGATGCCTATACATTAGATTATTGGAAAAAGACAGCGAAAAATATCGAAGAAATGGGTGCAGATTCCCTTTGTATCAAAGATATGGCAGGACTTTTAGTGCCGAATGAAGCAACTCACCTTGTAACTGCATTAAAGCAGGCAACAAATATTCCTATCGAACTTCATACACACTATACAAGTGGTGTCGGCGGAATGACTTACTTAAAAGCAGTAGAAGCAGGAGTCGATATCATTGATACAGCCATGTCTCCATTTGCAATGGGAACAAGCCAGCCGGCAACAGAAGTTATGGCTGAAACATTCCGCGGTACAGAATTTGATACAGGATTTGACCAGAAGCTTTTAGGCGAGATTGCAGACTATTTCCGCCCAATACGTGAGAAATATCTGGCAAATGGTTTAATGAGTCCAAAGGTACTTGGCGTAAATATCAAGACGTTAATGTATCAGGTACCGGGTGGAATGCTTTCTAACCTTGTATCTCAGTTAGAGCAGCAGGGAGCATCCGATAAGTTCTATGAGGTATTGGAGGAAGTGCCAAAAGTACGTAAAGACTTCGGTGAACCACCATTAGTTACACCGTCCAGTCAGATTGTCGGAACACAGGCTGTGTTAAATGTACTTACCGGAGAGCGTTATAAAATGATTACAAACGAGTCAAAAGCTCTTCTTCGTGGAGAATACGGCCAGACTGTAAAACCAATGAATAAAGAAGTACAGAAAAAGGCAATCGGCGATGAAAAGCCAATTACCTGCCGTCCAGCCGACCTTCTTGAACCGGAATTATCTAAGATCGAGGCAGAGATGAGCCAGTGGAAAGAACAGGACGAAGATATTCTTACTTATGCATTGTTCCCACAGGTAGCAACCGAATTCTTTAAATACAGAGCGGCACAGGAGAATAAGATTGATCCTGCAAAAGCCGATGTAAAGAATGGAGCATATCCGGTATAAAGGTTTCATTTATTAAAGAGACAACCCCCGAAAGGGAAAGTAATAGCAGATGTGAAGATAATCGCGGCGTAGAAAGCTACATCTCGTAAGGAGATGTAACTTTTACTTGCTCCGACATCACATCTGCTATTACTTTCCCTTCCGGGGGTCTGTTTTTTGATAAATTGATGGTGGAGATGCGAGGATGATCGCTTGTTTCAGAGATGATGTGTTGTATAGAAAATGAAAAGGGATTGTTCAGTGAGATTGGATTTTACTTAAAAGGGCTTCCTGCAGAACCTGGGAGAAGTTTAAATTTAATCGTAATGCTTCGTTATTCAACCATTCAGGGATTGTTAAAATAATTATGTTATAATACGTATAGTATACGTGTGTCAAGAACTTGGTGATATAACTGGTGAGGGATAGTATATCATATTTAAGAAGAAAAACAGCTAATAAATGTAAAAAATATAAAAAATGTAATATTGAAAAATACAGAGATATGGTATAATGAAGTATCAAAAGATAGTCAGGGGGAGATACAATGAATAACGCAGTTTCATATGCTATTGATAGTCAGGTGATTTTTCAGATGTTTTTTTCAATTGTATGTATAGCGGCAGCTATAGGTGTATCCATTTTGGTTCTTCGCTTTATGAGGAAGTTTATAGATTTTTTGTTACAATAGGGGTAATAGAAGTAAGGAAGGGATATTAGGTCCCTTCCTTTAAAAATTTTAAAGAAAATTTTTGGCGATGTCATCTAAAGTTCTGGAGATTTTTGAAAAATCCTGGTTTAAATCTAATGCAAGAACAGAAATCTGATTTCCGCTCATATGGTAGGTGTTATTAGGAATAATATCTTCATCGGTTTGTGCATAAAGAAGCATTCCTGATACAGTATGTTCATAGTTTCTCAATTCAAATTCCTTATTTTTTACATAGGTAAAAATCTGATAAAGATTATTGGAATGCAGAGTATGTATTCCGTATTGTTGCTGGGTCATATGCGAATAATATTTGGCATCAATAATAAGTATGTTATTGTTTTTGGATAACATAATATCTGTCTGCATCCTAGGAAGCATTTGATTTTCAGTATCATCAAGCTGCCATGCAATTTGTGATGTATTGGCGGTGAGTTCTGGATGTTCTTTCCGATAATATTCAAGCAAGAATTTTTCATATAAGCGACACATTCGTTGTCCGTCAAAAAAATCCATGAGTTTAGTAGTGCCGTTATTTTGTGTTGTCAGAAGACCCTTATAGACTAGATAGCACATACCGATTAACATTTGATAGCTTTGATTAGAGCGATTATACTGTTGATTCCAATTTACAAAATGCAGGTCAATTTCATTAACGCCAGAAAAAAATAGCAATAGTTTTCTTAGACTCTTTTTTCGGCTGTTTGTAATATTCGCTTTAAGAAGCAGTAATACAGTGGATTTAATAATTTGGTTAAATTGTATATTGGTTGAGAATTCATCATAGGTACAAATCATTTGTTTTTTGAGCATTGTCTGGGTCTTGATGGATTCTGAAATGTTAAGTTTTCCCTGTAGTGTAGAAAGAGATTCGGATTTTGATACATAATCTCTTCTTAAACCATGTTTTAATTGAATACCAATTCCTTTATCAAGAATCGCTGCACATAATTCTGCAGTATTATGAAAGTTTTCTGTTGCTAAGTCTTTGTAATTCTCTGCCTGTAATGTTTGAAAAGCATAGGACAGCATATAGTAAATATTTTGAATGGGAATCATTTGACGGTACTCCTTAATCTATCAGACCAGTCGATGATTTTTTCAGGTTCATCAAACCAATATTCTTTTAAAAGAGGAATCAATTCATATTCTATAATGGATGTAAGTGTTTGGACAGTAGCTGTTTTGGCAGTTAGTCCACAAAAATAGCTATGCCCGATACAAAATCCTTCTCCAAGAGAAATATCTGCTGCTATTTTTGAATTTAATTGTTTTATGCAAGAAATCAATTTGTTAAAAGCGTCACTTTTTAAAGAATCTTGGTAAGTCTGAAAACCAATAGTATTAAATCCCGGTTTCATAGTAAAAAATGAAAAACGTCGTCTTAAAGCATAATCTAACATGGCAAGGCTACGATCAGCAGTATTCATCATGCCGATGATATATACATTGGGTGGTACAGAAAAATTCTCATCAGAATATAATAACTGGAGTTCAATACCACGTTTGTCTTTTTCAATCAACATAAATAATTCACCGAATATTTTACTTAAATTACCGCGATTGATTTCATCAATAATAAAGAAATAATCATTTTCATCGTCATCCTCAGCAAGTTTGCAGAATTTGTAAAAAGATCCCTTTTTGATTGTAAATCCATTTTCTGTCGGACGATATCCCTCAATAAAATCTTCATAGGAATAGCTCTGGTGGAACTGAATCATTTGAACACGGTCAGGATTTTTTGCACCAATAATAGAATAGGCAAGACGTTTGGCAGTAAATGTTTTTCCAACACCAGGTGCACCCTGTAAAATGATATTTTTCTTCATTTTTAAGACATTTACCAATGTTTCATAATCTTGCTCACTCATATATACATCGGAAAGAAAATCAGCAGAAAAATATTCTGGATAGTCTACTTCAGGTTGTGTATCTACATCATCCAATTCATCAGGAGTAAAGATAGTAATAAGTTTTTCGATATAGTCAGTATATGGGGTAATATCAGTTAAGCGTTTGGCAACAGATTTACCGGGATGTTCCCATTCGCCAATTTGAAGCCACTTTACGGTACGGATATTTTTATATTCCTGGCGAGAATCATCAAAAATATAATCTCCGGTGACAATACCTTTACCAACAAGAGTATTACTTCGCTTTGCAAAAATGACATCATTAATCGCCAGCTTGTTTGCAAAATTCCATGCCATTAAAGCCTGATTCTTTCGAGAGGTACTGTTGTCATAAGTGCTTATCAATTCCTGACGAAGAGATTACTTAGAATCATATTGAGAATAATCTCCTATGTCATCCATGCCGAGAACCATAATTTCTTTTTGCTGGCATTCCATCCAACTGGTATCGTCAAAGACCGTGTACATCCAGTAGTGAAGTTTATGTTTTTTGTCGGAAAGCGTATTAGTTTCAGAATCATTAGATTTATTATTGTGATTAGTGGATTTTCCCCAAATATGACCAAAAACAATACCAGGAATATTACATTTTTTTGAAAACAGTGCGATTTGTCCCATGCGTATAAAAGGAATCTCGCTTGGTGTTTGATTTAGAAAATGTAATACATCCAATTGTATATCTTGTCCATAAAATGGTGCAAACAATATTGGAAATAACATTTGATAATATTTCATTCGCCATACTGTATTAATTCCAGAAATATGTTCCAGTTGTTTGTAGAGTTGTTCATAATCTGCTGTGGAATTTAAAGGACCAAAGGAAGATATTATTTCAGCACCTGCTACCAAATTATTACGTATTTCTTCTGCCTTTTGGATTGCCTCATTTTCAGTAAGCTTTACAGGTTTTGCAGGTGAGCCACAAGTCCAGCTTTGTGTTTTTTTGTGAAAGAAAAGTCCAAATTTATAAGCTGCTCCACCGGCAATACTTCCAAATATTTCGCGCATATCTTTGTCCATTTCAAGTACATAACAAAGATTCAATTTATTTCCTTTGTCATTGTAAAATAAAGAAGTTAATAATTCTTTACCTGAAAGAGATTTTAAGTGTTCTATTCCAAAATGATTTATAAAATTTTCATGTAAAGTATCTGCTTTGCGAATAAACGCGATCCATTCTAGTTTTTGTGCCTCGTTATAAAACCATTCAGGAGAGTATTTTCCTGATTCGTTTTCTGTTATCTGAATGTTTGACATGTTATACCTCCGAGTCTATAAGTTTAAAATCAGTATACCATGTAACGATATTGCTGTCATAGATTATGAAAAATATGTTTGAGTCTGGGGAAAGAAGAGCTAATGAAAATAGTTGGATATATTATGCATCAACCTGTGAATATTTTTGTTTTCGTCTTAGCGAACCTATGATAGAATAGATTTATCAAACGAGGGGAGAAAAAGTATGAAGAAAAGAAAGATTTTGCATCGGCTATTGGTATTTGTATTGACAATAGCGATGCTCGCAGGAATTTGTCCGCAGGGGGTTAGTGCTGCTGATATATTGACGACAGTATCTAAATCACAGACGGCTGTATCTATAAATAATCCAAGGATTGTACAGGATGAATCTATGCGTGCGGAACAAAAAGTTACATGGGATTGTGTATACTTTGGCAATTATCCGCAGAGTGAGATTACATCGAAAGATGGAAACGTTTATAATAAATTAAAAAGCGAAACAGGCTGGGATGGTAATAATGACATTACAATTGACGGTACAAAGTATAGACGATTAAAAGGCTTGGATGCGATATATAGGACAAGTAAGGAATACCCATATCACTATGATTGGAAGGAAGATTATGATACATATCATTACTTTAAATATGAACCAATAAAATGGAGAGTATTAAATGTAAACAATGACGAAAACAAGGCTCTGTTGTTTGCGGATATTACATTAGATGATCAGAGGTATAATACGAACTCAGAAAATGTAACATGGGAAAGTAGCAGTATACGAAGTTGGTTAAATGGATATGGGATGTCTGTGAATGAACCCGGAACAGACTATAGTAATAAGAATTTTATTAACGCAGCTTTTGCTGCTAACGAGAAAAAGGCTATTAAAACAACGAATGTTGTGAATGAAGATAATAATTATTATGGTATCGAAGGGGGGAATAATACTTTGGATAAAGTATTTCTGCTCTCGATGTCAGAAATTTGCAATGCGGATACAGCAATGGAGTATGGATTTGTAAAAAGCGACACTGTTGCGGACGAGGCAAGAAGAGTTCAGTGTAGTACCTATGCTTATGCAATGGGTACAGCAAGGTATCAGAGACCCCTTGTTTGCAATAATGTTCGTTGGTGGTTACGTTCGCCGGGTAAAAATAGTAATTATGCGGCTATAGTAGATGACGGAGGCTGGGCTATAGATACAGGTAACCAAGTTACTGCTCATTTCGATGGTGTACGTCCTGCCCTCTATATAGATATTTCTGCTGTAAATATTGCGGATATCTACGCAGGAACCGTATGCTCTGATGGCACAGTAAGCGAGGGAAAAGAAGAGACAGACAATATAGCAAGCCCTCTACAAAAATCTGGTGAATTCAAGTTTGAAACAAGTTTGGATAACATTGTTAATACATCAGGAGAGGATAACAAAACAGCAAAATATACCTATGATTACGATGAAAACTGGTTCTTTACTCCAAGTACAACATATCAGCACGAGCTTACCAAAATGTCGATTCGTGCGGCAATGGCCGGATATGGGGTGATGGATGATCCACATTCTATAGACACGAATATAAAGTATCTGATGGCCGGGACTGATAAGAATTCGTTAGAATTTACGAATTATGAAAGTTCTTATCCCAATCCTAAAACAAATACGATTGGCTATGCGATTAGCAGTAAAAATATTAAAAACGGTGCTGGTAAAACATGCTCTCTTCTTATGGTTACAGTTCGCGGCGGCGGATATATGGATGAATGGGGAGGAAACTTTGATCTTGGAACAAAAGATGAACATCAAGGTTTTAATGAGGCAGCTCTGCAGGTTAGAGATGGCATTAAAAAGTATGTAGAAAAATATAAAGACAAGCTGCCATATGAATTAAAAGTATGGATTTCCGGCTATAGCAGAGGAGCGGCTACAACAAACCTTGTAGCCAAAATGTTAGATGATGGAGAGGTAGAAGGTCTTACAAGAGATAATATCTATGCTTTTTGTTTTGAATGTCCGCAGAACACGACAAGACCGGAAACTTATGTAAAAGGTGATAAGTATAAAAATATAGTGAGTGTAGTTAATCCAATTGATATTGTGACAAAAGTAGCAATGAGTAAATTTGGATTTCGAAGATATGGAACCGTTTATCAGTTGCCAAATGTAAGAGCATTTTCTGGCTATGCGGTTGCAAAACTCAGAATGATGGCACAATATAAAATGCTCATTCAGTATAATGGTATATCACCTGGAGCAGTTTGGGATAACATAATAGATACAGATGTAATTGGTAAAGATCCGACAGTGACATCAGATACAGCGACAATGCATATGACTTGGGAAGGGATAGCTCAAGCTTCTATGATGGATAATCTGATGAATGATTTATGTGATGTTGCAGGGAATAGAGACAATTATTATATGAGGCTACAGGCAAATATGATTAGTGGAATGGCAGGAGTATTAGGAAAGAACAGTGGATTGGATACCGGAGCCCTTGCAGTGACAATTGCAAGAGTGATACCGGGACTTGCTACAAAACATCCACTTGATACTGCATATTTGCTAACACATTTGGAACCTGTTGGACGAGCACATTATGCGGAATTATGTCTTTCATGGCTTGATTCGATTTCTGGAGATGCCATCGCACAAAGCTCAAAAACAAAGTATAAAAAAATTGCTGTAAACTGTCCAATTGATGTGACGGTATATGATGCAGATAATAATAGTGTGGCAGAGATTAAGAATGATAAAGTTACAGACAATGAAGAGGGATTAGAAGCATACATTGATGAAAATGGTCAAAAAATCGTATGTATCCCTGAAGATGCTGACTACAAAGTGGATTTAAAAGCAACGGATAACGGAACAATGACATATACCGTTATGAATCAGAATCTGGAAACTAATGAATGTAGCCAGGTAAAAAGTTATGTTGATATTCCGATAAAAAAAGGAGAAGTTTACAAAAGTACATTTGAAACAGGTACAGAAAGTTCTACAGAAACGCTTAAGAATGTCAGTGGAGATGAAGTACAGCCTTCGATAGAAAAAGGTGCTTCAGAAGATATTAAAAAACAGGTAAATGTTACTGCACAGTCAGGTGGAAGTGTTACAGGTGGCGGAAGCTATACGATCAGCGAATATGCAAAGGTAACTGCAGAGCCAGAAACTAATTATACATTTGCAGGATGGTATGAAAATAATATTCTGATTTCAAAAGAAAAAGAATACCGCTTCTGCGTTCAGAATAACAGAAACCTGTCAGCACATTTTTCAAAAAATGCAAATCAAGGAACCCAGAAACCGTCCAGCAACACAACAAAACCATCTGGTAACACAACAAAAGCTCCATCTATAAAACCTTTTAAAGCAACCGGCAAGCCAAAACAGATTGCCGCAGGCAAAAAAGTGAACTTAAAGGCGGAAATTGGATTGCCAGACAGTATAACAAAACAGTTAATCTGGAAGTCAAGCAATACAAAGGTAGCAACCGTAAATGCAAATGGTGTTGTAACAGTGAAAAAGAAAACCGGAGGAAAGAAAGTTACAATAACAGCATCAAACGATAAGATAAAGGTTTCCGCATCCTGGAAAGTAACTTCCATGAAAGGAATCGTAAAGAAAGTAAAAATTACAGGAACTAAAACCGTTAAAGCAGGAAAAAGCCTGAAATTAAAAGCGAACGTAACCGCTACAAAGAAAGCAAATAAAAAGTTACAGTGGACATCCTCCAACACAAAATATGCCACTGTTAATGCCGAAGGCGTAGTCAAAACTAAAAAGACCGCCAAAAGAAAAACTATAAAAATCACAGCGATGGCAACCGATGGAAGCGGAAAAAAAGCAACCTTTAAAATCAAGGTAAAGTAATTATAATATCAAGGTTTTCTTGAATTTTTAACCACTTCTTCTCTAACAGCCAGTAAAATGACTTTGGAGGGCCAACAAACAGAAAATGAAAAAGGATATTACCCTCAAGATGTAATATCGGAGTGAGTGAAAATGCGACTGAGCATTTTGCTCGAACGACTGTCTTTACAGCTTGAGGGGAGTATCCTTTTTCATTTTCGTCTGTTTATCCGCAAAATCCATTTTACTTCTCTCTCATTTTATGTTATGTTTATATACGATTATGCCATTTTTTATGGCTGCTTTTTTGAGTATAGAGAATGGAATGAAAAAACAATAAGACATAATATATTTTTTGAAGGAGTTGTAAACGAGAATGTCAGAGATTTATTTTGACAATGGAGCGACCACAAGAGCGCTGCCGCAGGTGCGTGAGATTATGGATGAAGTACTTGAGAAAGAGTATGGGAATCCTTCTTCTATGCATATGAAAGGATTTGATGCAGAGAAGTATGTTAATCATGCGAAAGAGATTATTGCAAAGAGCCTGAAAGTTGATCCAAAGGAGATTTATTTTACTTCTGGTGGTACAGAGGCGAATAATCTTGCATTGATCGGTACTGCATTTGCAAATAAAAGAGAGAGAAAGCACATTATTACAAGCTGTATTGAACATGCTTCTGTATATAATCCATTATCTTTTTTGGAAGATGAGGGATTTGAAGTGACCTATCTTCCTGTCGATGAACATGGAATCGTAGATTTAGAGGCATTAAAGAAGGCGCTTCGTAAAGATACATTGATGGTTTCTATTATGTGCGTGAATAATGAGATTGGTGCCATCGAACCGGTTGAGGAGATTGGAAAGATTGTAAAGTCTTTTGATCCAAAGATTTTATTCCATACCGATTGTATTCAGGCATATGGTAAATTGAATTGTTACCCTAAGAAATGGAAAGCAGATATGATTTCTGTAAGTGGGCATAAGATTCATGGCCCAAAGGGAATCGGATTTATTTATATTAAGAATGGAACAAAGATAAAGCCGATCATCTGGGGTGGAAATCAACAGAAGGGAATGCGTTCTGGAACAGAAAATGTACCGGGAATTGCAGGGCTTGGTAAGGCAGCAGAGTTGATTTACGAGAATCATGAGGAAAAGATCACACATATCAGAGAGATAAAAGATCATTTTATAAAAAGAGTGATGGAAGAGATTCCAGATGTGAAGGATAATTCTGGAGATGCTCCGCATGTGGCGAGTATCAGCTTTTTAGGAGTAAGAAGTGAAGTGCTTCTTCACGCATTAGAAGAACGTGAGATTTATGTATCAGCAGGTTCTGCCTGTTCATCTAATAAACCGGAAGTCAGCGGTACTTTGAAGGGCATTGGTCTTACAAAGGAATACTATGAATCGACGCTTCGTTTTTCATTCTCTATTTTTAATACGGTAGAAGAAGCAGATATTTGTGTAGAGGCATTAAAGGAGTTATTACCGATGCTTCGGAGATTTACAAGACGATAAAACAATTAGAACATAATGTACTCTCAGAATCTTTTTGTGATTCATTTTGTGACAAGAAAGACTACGATAGTACATCATATAAAAAAGGAGATATTTATGGAATTTAAAGCATTTTTGATTAAATATGCGGAAATAGGAATCAAGGGAAATAACCGCCGCTTTTTTGAAGATGCCCTTGTTCGTCAGATGAAGTATGCATTAAAGCCGGTTGGAGAGTTTGCTATCCGAAAAGAATCCGGACGTATTTTTGTACATGCATTAGAAGAATATGATTTTGATGAGGCAGTGGAAAGTTTAAGCCATGTATTTGGTATTGCAGGAATCTGTCCGATCGTAGTGGAAGAAGATAAAGATTTTGAAAAGATTGCAGAAGTAGTAGAAAAATATGTTGATGAAGATTATGCAGACAAGCATTTTTCTTTTAAAGTACATGTAAGAAGAGCAGATAAAAAGTATCCGATTCCTTCTATGGAAGCGGCAGCCCGTCTTGGAGAGAGATTGTTAGAGAAGTTTGAGGACTTAAGTGTTGATGTACACAATCCGGATGTTATGCTTACAGTGGAGATTCGTGATAAGGTATATATTTATTCCAGAGAAATCGCAGGACCGGGTGGAATGCCGGTTGGTACAAACGGAAGAGCAATGCTTCTTCTTTCCGGTGGTATCGACAGCCCTGTGGCAGGTTATATGATTTCTAAGAGAGGGGTAAGTATTGATGCAACTTACTTCCATGCACCTCCTTACACAAGTGAGAGAGCAAAGCAGAAGGTTGTAGATTTAGCGAAAGAAATCGCAAAGTATACAGGACCGATCACTCTGCATGTCGTTAACTTTACAGATATTCAGATGGAGATCTATGAGAAGTGTCCACATGATGAACTTACGATCATTATGCGCCGTTATATGATGAAGATTGCAGAACATTTTGCTAATCAGGATAACTGTCTTTCTCTTGTTACAGGAGAAAGTATCGGACAGGTTGCCAGTCAGACGATGCACAGTCTGTATGTAACGAATGAAGTTTGTCAGATGCCGGTATTCCGTCCATGTATCGGACTTGATAAAAATGAAATCGTAAAAGTTGCAGAAAAGATTGGAACATATGAGACATCTATTTTACCATACGAAGACTGCTGTACTATTTTTGTGGCAAAACATCCGGTAACAAAGCCAAGATTAGATGTAATTAAGCGTTCTGAGAGAAATCTTGATGACTGTATTGATGAATTGATGAAAACAGCGATTGAGACAACAGAAGAGATTAAGATTCATGCACATTAATTGAAAAATGTATTAAAAAAACCGGGGAAAATAAAGTATTTTCCTCGGTTGATTTCATACATTATGTAACTGTATGTAGCTGTGCAATAAAATTATTCAGTTACTAAATATGGCTGTAACTGTTCCATGATCTCATCGAGATTATCAGCGTTATGGATATTCAGATCAATAGGTTTAGAAATATCTAAACTGAAAATTCCCATGATAGATTTTGCATCAATAACGTAACGACCGGAAACTAAATCAAATTCTGCATCAAAGCGATTGATAACATTAACAAATGTTTTTACCTTGTCGATGGAATTTAAAGAGATTTTAATCGTTTTCATGTATACGTTCCTCCTTAAAATGTCTATATATTTTTAATAATATAGTACCTTTTTAGTGTAAAAAAGTCAATAGACTTAAGGAGAATTTGGAAAATATTATCTAATAATAAAGGGTAATTTATTGTCCTTCCTTTCTGTTGATTTTTTTTATATATGTTTATATGATTAAAGAAGGTAACGTGTGAGAATAAAATGATAAAAGGTTCCGAGAGTGTATTAGAGCAGAAAAGGAGAAACGGAAAAAGGAGATTTTATATTATGAGCAAAAGAAGAGCGGCATTTCTTACACTGGGCTGTAAGGTAAATCAGTATGAGACTGATGCGATGGAAGAAATTCTTGAAAAGAATGGATATGATATTGTCAGTTTTAAAGAGACAGCGGATGTCTATATTATAAATACTTGTTCTGTTACTAATATGGCAGACAGAAAGAGTCGTCAGATGATCCACCGGGCAAAGAAGAATAATCCGGATGCAGTGATCGTGGCGGCAGGATGTTATGTACAGGCTGCAGAAAAAGAAATGGCGGAGAAAAATATGGCAGATATCCTTGTCGGTAATAATAAAAAGAAGGATATTGCACAGATCCTTGAGGAATATTTTGCAGTAAAGGCAGTAAAAGAAGAACAGCAGGTTCCGTTAGTTTCTGAAGTGATTGATATTAACCATACAAAAGAATATGAAGATTTGACAATTCATAAAGTAAATGAGCATACACGAGCATATATTAAAATACAGGATGGATGTAATCAGTTTTGTTCTTATTGCATCATTCCTTATACAAGAGGAAGAATCCGCAGCAAAAATCCCGAAGAAGTTATTGAAGAGGTAAAGAATCTGGCAGCACAGGGATATAAGGAAATCGTGCTTACCGGAATTCATTTAAGTTCTTATGGTAAAGATCTGGGGGATATAACGCTTCTTGATGTGATTCAGAGAATACAGCAGATAGAGGATATTGAAAGGATTCGTCTTGGTTCTTTAGAACCACGAATTATTACAGAACAATTTGTAAAGGAATTAAGAGCGTGTGATAAAGTCTGTCCACACTTCCATCTTTCCTTGCAGAGCGGCTGTGATGAAACGTTAAAGCGTATGAATCGTAAATATACAACGGAGGAATATGAGACTGCCTTAAATGTTCTTAGAACATATTACGAGCATCCAGCGCTGACTACTGATGTTATCGCCGGTTTTGTCGGGGAGACAGAAGAGGAGTTTGAAAAAACAAGAGCATATCTTGAAAAGATTAATCTTTACGAAATGCATATTTTCAAGTATTCTGTAAGAGAGGGAACAAGAGCGCAGAAGATGTCCGGTCATGTGCCGGAGCAGGTAAAGACAGAGCGTTCCGATATACTTCTTGCGATGGCAAAGCGCCATAAATCGGAATTTGAAAAGTGGTATGTTGGAAGAAAAGAAAAAGTACTTTTAGAAGAAATCATAGAGAAGAATGGTAAAAAATATTTCCAGGGATATACTGCTCATTATGTGAAAGTTGCGGTAGAATTGTCGGAAAATGATGCAAAATTAAGACAAAATGAAGTAATTGTAGTAGATATTCAAGGATTTATTGATGAAAATTTACTGTACGGAAAAGTTTCGATTGAATTTTAATGTCACTCATAGTAAAATATTTATTGATTGTAAATCTGCTAGAAGGAGGTAGACATGGGTAGAAATAATACACAGTTTTTTCATGTGGTTAAAGAACAGGAATACGATGTGGCATCTATTTTGAAAGATGTGTACGAAGCATTAACGGAAAAAGGATATAATCCTGTGAATCAGATCGTAGGTTATATTATGTCTGGAGATCCGACGTATATTACCAGTCATAAGAATGCAAGAAGCCTGATTATGAAGGTGGAACGTGATGAGATTCTTGAAGTTTTATTCGAAAATTATATTGATACTCAGTTGAAGTAATTATGAAAGAAAGATGGATGGGTCTTGATTACGGGACAAAGACAGTAGGCGTGGCAGTCAGTGATGCTTTGGGTATTACTGCGCAGGGAGTGGAGACGATCACAAGAAAGTCGAACAAGAAGCTGCGCCAGACCCTGGCAAGAATCGAAGCATTGGCAGAAGAATACGAAGTGAGCAGAATTGTGCTTGGATTGCCAAAGAATATGAATAATACGCTGGGAGAAAGAGCAGAAGAAACGAAAGAGTTTCAGGAGATGCTGCAGCGAAGAACCGGATTGGAAGTAGTCTTATGGGATGAAAGACTGACTACGATGGAGTCTGAAAGAATTTTACAGGAGGGAGGAGTACGTCGTGAGAACAGGAAAGAACGTATTGACTGGATGGCGGCGACTCTGATCCTGCAAAGTTATATGGATGCATATCCCATTCCGGAAAAGTAAGCAAAGAACGGACGTAAGTACGGAAGAAAGAGGTTTTATATGAATGATTATGCAAGCATTCCATTTGTGACCGAAGACGGAGAAGAAGTGGAATTCTATGTCCTTGAACAGACAACCCTTAATGGGTTTCATTATCTGTTAGTAGAAGACGGAAGTGCAGATCCGGAAGAAGAGGATGTTGTTGTCTATATTATGAAGGGAGCCGCTGGCTCAGAGGACGAAGAAGAGATGGCAGCCTATGAGATGGTTGAAGATGAGGAGGAACTGATATCAGTATCAAAAGTATTTGAACAGCTGATGGAGGATACTGATTTTGAAGTAGAGTAGCAGGCAGACGTTTGTGTGAGGATAAAGCGGCGGATACTTTTGCAGAAAGGGATTGTCCGTTTTATTCTATGCAGCCGTACTTTCTGCTATGGACAAGTGAATAGTAGAACGGAGGTTATAATTTGAAAACAACAGGAAATCAATCAGTAAAGATAATACCTCTCGGCGGATTAGAGCAGATCGGTATGAATATTACTGCGTTTGAATATGAAGACAGTATTATTGTAGTAGACTGTGGTCTGGCTTTTCCGGACGATGAGATGTTGGGAATCGATTTAGTTATACCAGATATTACCTATTTGAAAGAGAATGCATCTAAGGTAAAGGGACTTGTAATTACCCATGGACACGAAGATCATATCGGTGCGATTCCCTATGCTCTTAAAGAACTGAATATGCCTATTTATGCGACAAAGCTTACAATGGGACTTATTGAGAATAAGTTAAAAGAGCATAATCTTTTAAGAACAACCAGAAGAAAGGTCATTAAACATGGCCAGTCTATTAATCTGGGAAGATTTCGTATAGAATTTATCAAAACGAACCACAGTATCAGTGATGCGGCAGCTCTTGCTATTTATACACCGGCAGGAATTATCGTACACACCGGTGACTTTAAGATTGATTACACACCGGTATTTGGAGATGCAATCGATCTGGGACGTTTTGCAGAACTTGGAAAGAAAGGTGTTCTTGCACTGATGTGCGAGAGTACAAACGTAGAGAGAGAAGGATATACTCCTTCAGAAAGAACCGTTGGGCGAACGCTTCGCCATCTTTTTGATGAGAATAAGGATCATCGTATTATCGTGGCAACTTTCGCTTCCAATGTAGATCGTGTGCAGCAGATCATAGACTGTGCATATAGTTGTGGAAAGAAAGTAGTAATCGAAGGAAGAAGTATGGTCAGCACAATTTCTACGGCGGCAGAGCTTGGCTATATTAAGATTCCAGATAATACGCTGATTGACATAGAACAGATGAAGAATTACGTGGATGAGCAGCTTGTGCTTATCACAACAGGAAGTCAGGGAGAGACAATGGCAGCATTAAGCCGTATGGCAGCTTCCACACATCGTAAGGTTTCTATTAAGCCGGGTGATGTGATTATTTTCAGTTCTCATCCGATTCCTGGTAATGAAAAGGCAGTATCAAAAGTAATGAATGAGCTTGCCAAGAAGGGAGCGAGTGTTATTTTCCAGGATACACACGTTTCCGGACATGCCTGTCAGGAAGAGATTAAGCTTATCTACACGCTGACAAAGCCACAGTATGCTATACCGATACATGGAGAGTATCGTCATTTGAAGAGACATAAAGATCTTGCAGTTGAGATGGGAATTCCAAAAGAGAATGTTATGATTCTGCAGTCCGGTGATGTACTGACCATTTCTAAAGAGCAGGCGAAGGTAACTGGTCATGTGCCGGCACAGGGAATCTTAGTAGATGGTCTCGGTGTTGGAGATGTCGGTAATATCGTTCTTCGTGATCGTCAGCATTTGTCGCAGAACGGATTATTTATCGTAGTAGTTACACTTGACCGTTATAATGGAGTACTTTTAGCGGGACCTGATATCGTTTCAAGAGGCTTTGTTTATGTGAGAGAGAGCGAGAAGCTCATGGAAGAGGCGAAGAGTGTTGTTACGAATACGTTAGAGCATTGCAATGCGAAGAAGATTACAGACTGGGGTCGTATTAAGGGAGCTATCCGCGACGATCTCGGAGATTATATATGGAAGAAGATGAAGAGAAGTCCGATGATTCTTCCAATCATTATGGAAGTGTAGAACATGATGAATGAAGGAAAGTTATCAATACCGTTCTTTCCTGATACAGAAGATATTTGTCAGAGCACGAAGCAGCTGACGAATATGATCTGCCATACAGAAGATTACAAGTGTTATCAAAAGGATCTGGCACTTCTGAAAGCACAGGAGGAGCTGTATCATAAGTTTAAAGAATTTCGTGGAAAAAGCCTGCATTTACAGCTGGAAAGAGAACAGGAACAGTACTTTGAAAGAATGGAGTCGCTTCATTCGGAATATAAAGATGTGCTGACAGAACCAGTGGTGGTAGATTTCCTTTCCGCAGAACAGCGGATGTGCAAGCTGATGCGAATTGTATATGATGGTATTGCAGAGGATATCAAGCTGGATTTGTCCTATATGGATGAAGTTTAATAAAAGACAGATAAATACTGACAGATATTTATGCGCTTTATAAAATCGGGCGCATAGAATGCTGGGAAGAATAAAAGGAGTAAGGATAAGGAGTAGGAATCATGTTGGAAAGAGTAATGCACATCATTATAAAGACATTAGCATATATTTTTATTCTGCTTCTTTTTGTTCTGCTCTTTGTGCGAATGAGTGGGTTTGGTCGTGCTATTTTTGAAGACAAGGCAAAGAACAAGCCACAGGAAGCAAGAGAGACTGTACTGGTTGTGGAGGAGAAGGAATCCCTTCTGGATATCTCTAAGGATCTGGCAGAACAGGGGATCGTAGATAATGCATATCTGTTTGCTATATCTCTTCGATGTATGAATGGATATGAGAATATCCGTCCGGGAGAATATCGGGTTTCTTCTTCCACGAAGCCGTCAGATATATTAAAACAGTTAACCCATGAGGAGGAAAAGCTACAGTGATCACAGAAGAGAGAGTTCTGGATTTCATTCGTTCCTTTGGAGTAGACAGAGGGTCTGAGGCTTTGCATATGATTGAGAAAGAGGCAGTCAGGGATGATGTGCCGATTATCCGTAAAGAGACAGGCGAGCTTCTTCGAATACTACTGCAAATTAAAAAACCGGAGAAAATTCTTGAGGTAGGTGCTGCCATAGGATTTTCTTCGGTTTTTATGGGTGAAAATACCGGAAAAAATACACACATAACAACAATAGAGAATTATCCGCCGCGTATTGAACGGGCGAAGGCAAACATTGCCCTTGCAGGCATGGAAGATAAGATTACGTTAATTGCAGGAGATGCGGCAGAAGTTTTAAAAGAATTGTCCGGAAGCTGGGACTTTATTTTCATGGATGCGGCAAAGGGACAATACATTCATTTTATGCCGGAAGTGATGAGACTTTTAGCTCCGGGAGGAATCTTAGTGTCAGATAACGTGCTTCAGGACGGAGACATTTTTGAGTCCCGCTATGGCATTAAACGACGGAATCACACGATTCATAATCGAATGAGAGAGTATTTATATGCACTGACCCATGATGAAGCAATCGATACCGTTATTCTTGAAACTGGAGATGGCATGGCAATCAGTGTTAAAAAATAAAATAAAGATAATTAATAAAAATGATACTACAGGCGATACCATAATGATCGTCTATAAGCAAAACAGAAAGAAAGGGATATAATGAGAAATACAGAATTACTTATACCGGCAAGTAGTTTAGAAGTATTAAAGACAGCAGTACTTTACGGCGCGGATGCAGTATATATTGGTGGAGAAATGTACGGTCTTCGTGCAAAAGCCCGTAACTTCTCAAGAGAAGATATGGAAGCAGGTATAAAGTTTGCTCATGAAAATGGAGTAAAAGTATACGTAACAGCTAATATTGTGGCACATAATGAAGATTTAGAAGGAATACGAGAGTATTTTAGAGAATTAAAGGAAATTGGACCGGATGCGCTGATCATTTCTGACCCGGGCGTGTTTATGATAGCAAAAGAAGAATGTCCGGATATTGAAAGACATATCAGTACACAGGCAAATAGTACAAACTATGCAACATATAATTTCTGGTATGCACAGGGAGCAAGTCGTGTTGTGGCAGCCCGCGAGTTATCGTTAAAAGAGCTTTCAGAGATTCGTGCTAATATTCCGGAAAATATGGAAATCGAAGCCTTTGTTCATGGAGCAATGTGTATTTCTCATTCTGGAAGATGTCTGCTTAGTAACTATTTTACCGGAAGAAATGCAAACATGGGAGCATGCACACATCCATGCCGCTGGAAATATTATGTTATGGAAGAAAGCCGTCCGGGCGAATATCTTCCTGTGGAAGAGAATGAAAGAGGCACTTATATTTTTAATTCAAAAGATCTTTGTATGATCGAACACATTCCGGATCTGCTTGAGGCTGGAGTGGATAGTCTGAAGATTGAAGGACGTATGAAGACAGCACTTTATGTGGCAGCTGTTACCAGAACGTATCGAAGAGCGATCGACGATTATAAGACTTCTCCAGAATTATTTGAAAAGAATTTGGATTATTACCGTAAAGAAATCGCAAAATGCACGTATCGTCAGTTTACTACAGGATTTTATTACGGAAAGACAGACGAGAATTCCCAGAGCTATGATGCAAATACTTATATTAAGGAATATACGTATATCGGAATCGTGCAGGATGTTGATGAGAATGGCTGGTGCAAGATTTACCAGAGAAATAAATTCTCAGTAGGAGAAACAATTGAAGTGATGATTCCAGACGGAAGTAACAGAAATCTCAAAGTACTTGGTATGGAAGATGAAGATCGTCATGCAGTAGAATCTGCACCACATCCAAAACAGGAAATCTGGATCAACTTTGGGGAAGCATTAGAGAAGGGGTATCTGCTTCGAAGAAAAGAGTAGGAACAGTGTCCATCCTGTCATGCATATAATGTAAGGAAAACGGGTTTCGGAGCGTTGTATGCGGTCATTTAAGAAGCCATTAAAGATGGAAGAAGAAAGATATTATCTTAAAATGTACCGTAACGGAGATGAGAAGGCGAAAGAGAAATTGATTGAGCATAATCTCAGGCTGGTTGCCCATATTGTAAAGAAATATAACTCACCAGACCGAGACCTGGATGATCTGATTTCCATCGGCACGATCGGATTGATCAAAGCAGTAAATACATTTGATCTGGATAAGGGTGGAAGGCTGGTAACCTACGCTGCCAGATGTATAGAGAATGAACTTTTGATGATGCTTCGTCAGGAAAAGAAGATTCTAAGAGAAGTATCTTTATATGAACCAATTGGTACCGATCAGGAAGGAAACCACATCAGTCTTCTTGATATTATTTCTACGGATGAGGCGGCGCTGGTGGATCAGTATCTTCACAAATATTATCTCAGTCATCTTGAGCAGGAAGTCTTTTTGTTAGAAGACAGCAGGGAACGGACGATTATTTTGAAACGATATGGATTATGTGGAAATAGACCACACACGCAAAAAGAAGTAGCGGCAATGATGGGGATTTCCAGATCGTATGTAAGCCGTATTGAGAAAAAAGCGTTAGAAAAGCTTAGAAACAGTTATGAAGAATATATGTAACTTACGAAAATGCGAAGAATGAGAAAGGAAAATATATGCGGCACATGTTATACCCGGATGAGTATATGGATTCTACTTATGCAATTGATTTTAAAAAGTTATATAAGGACGGATACAGAGGAATATTGTTCGACATCGACAACACTTTAGTTCCTCATGGAGCTCCTGCGGATGAGCGGGCGATTGCTTTGTTTAAAGAATTAAAACAGATAGGTTTTACAACCTGTCTTATATCGAATAATAAAGAACCGAGAGTAAAAAGTTTTTGCGATAAAGTAGATTCTGATTATATTTTTAAAGCAGGAAAACCTCTGCCGGGGGGATATGAAGAAGGAATCCGTAAAATGAAAACAACAAAAGAAAATACCCTGTTTATAGGAGATCAGATTTTTACAGACGTATTAGGGGCAAAGAGAGCCGGTCTTTACACGATTATGGTTAAGCCGATTCACCCAAAAGAAGAGATTCAGATTGTTCTCAAACGATATTTGGAAAGAATCGTTCTGTTTTTCTATTTCCGAAGCATAAGGAAAAAAAGTGTTGAAAAATAGAGGTATTTATTATAGAATAGATTAATGAATGATTTACTAGTGATTAAGGAGGATTTTCAGATATGATTTCTGCAGGCGATTTTAAAAATGGCTTAACTATCGAACTTGAGGGAAATGTATTTCAGATCGTAGATTTCCAGCATGTAAAACCAGGAAAGGGTGCAGCTTTCGTAAGAACGAAGATGAAGAATATTAAGAACGGTGGTGTTGTTGAGAAGACATTCCGTCCAACAGAGAAGTTCCCACCAGCACATATTGAGCGTACAGATATGCAGTATTTATACACAGATGGTGACTTATATTACTTCATGGATGTAGAGACATTCGATCAGATCGCATTGAATGAAGATATGATTGGTGACTCTCTTAAGTTTGTTCGTGAGAATGATATGGTTAAGATGATTTCTCATAACGGAGATATCTTTGCTGTCGAACCACCAATGTTTGCAGAGTTAGAAGTAACAGAATGTGAACCAGGTGAGAAAGGTAATACAGCAACAGGAGCAACAAAGCCTTGTACAGTTGAGACAGGAGCAGTTGTATACGTACCTTTATTTGTAAATCTTGGCGATAAGTTAAAGATTGATACCAGAACAGGAGAATACTTATCCAGAGTATAATTTTTGTTCATTTCAGAATATCTTTATGACATTTTGAAACTATGCAATAAGTTAAAAGCAGGCGGAAATCATACTTTGGTTTTCGCCTTTTATATTTTATGTCAGATGAGAGATAACGTTTACTCTGCAGGTAAGCGCGTATCTCGCAGCAAGAATGTGAGATATTTTTGAATAGATGTAACAGGTTTTTAAGAGTACATGAAAGTAGACATTTTACAGGAGGCAGTCATGAAAAGAAAAAAGAAATCAGGTGCCGTTAAGATGATCGCAGCAATCGTAGTTGTTGTGATATTATTATGTGGTATTTTTGCTATTATAAGGAATCTTTTTTCTCCTGGTTCAGCAGATAATAAAGCAGGGAATAAAGGAATGGATTCAGGAAAAGCAACAGAAGCATCAACTGAAAAAGCGGATAATAGTGTACCGATGACAGACTTAAAGGTTAGTGCACCGGCAACAACGATTCGTGTTGGCGAGACAATGCAGTTAAAGATTACGCATGAGCCATCGAATGCGACAAATACAAAGCTGAAGTGGACTTGTGATAAAGATGGAATGGTAACAGTTACAAAAGATGGCGTGTTAAAACCAGGCAAGAATGCAGGTAAGAATACAGTGAAGGTAACTGCTACAGCAACAGATGGTTCGAAGTTAAGCGCATCTTTTGATCTTAGAATTTATCCGGCAATCGACCCAAGTAAACCAATGGTAGCGATTACTTTTGATGATGGTCCTAACCCAGATACAACAACCCCAATGCTTGATACTTTGGAAGAAAACTATGCAAAGGCGACTTTCTTCTGTTTAGGACAGAATGCGGGATATTATCCGGAAACTGTACAGAGAGAACATAATCTTGGTATGGAAGTTGGAACACATACGTACAGCCATAAAGTTCTCACAAGTCTTGACGCATCTACACTTGACAGTGAGATCAGCAAGTCTGTTAACGCGATTGAAGATGCCATTGGTGTGAAGCCAACCTTAATGCGTCCTCCTTATGGAGCAGTAAACAAAACAGTATTATCTGCAGTAGGTGGATATAATCTTTGCTGTATGAACTGGTCTCTTGATACAGAGGACTGGAAAACAAAGAATGCAGATGCGACCTATAATGAAGTGATGAAAGCACAGGATGGAGATGTTGTACTTCTTCATGACATCCACGAATATAATGTAGATGCAGTAAAACGATTTGTTCCGGATTTGATCGCACAGGGATTCCAGTTAGTAACCGTACCTGAACTCTATAAAGCAAGAGGAGAATCTCTTGATGCGGGAACTGTTCATTATCGTACAGATCCTACAACACAGGCAGTGACAGAGACAACACCTGCAGATTCTACCGATGCAGCAACAGGAACTACAGCTGCTTCAGAGTAAGATGCCTGCAGCCCAAAGGTAAGGACGAAACTGCTGTAGATACTATTTAAAAGAAGCATGATTTATTAAAGTTATAAAATCAGTACTTTAATGAATTATGCTTCTTCTTTCAAGTTCGGCATTAAAAAGTTTTAACTAGAATTTTTAACTATAATTAATTATAGAAAGAGGAATTTGTATGAGTCAGAAAAATAAAGGGATTATCTTGATTATTACGTCAGCTTTTTTCTTTGCACTTATGAATATGATGGTTCGGCTTGCCGGAGATCTGCCGTCTATTGAGAAAAGCTTTTTCCGTAATTTTGTTGCAGTATTTTTTGCGCTTATTGCTTTGAAAAAATCGCATACACCAGTGCATATACCAAAAGGACAGCTTAAAAATCTGTTGATGCGTTCAATCTGTGGTACGCTTGGTATTTTATGTAATTACTATGCGATCGATCATCTGATGCTTGCAGATGCATCTATTTTAAATAAACTATCTCCGTTCTTTGCCATTTTGTTTTCATTTCTACTTCTAAAAGAAAAAATACATCCATTTGCGGCAAGTTGTGTATGTATCGCTTTTATCGGAAGTTTATTTGTTATTAAACCAGGTTTTGCCTCAGTAACTGCACTGCCGGCTTTTATTGGACTTCTTGGTGGGATGGGAGCAGGAATCGCATATACGTATGTTCGAATCCTTGGAACAAACGGTGTAAAAGGTCCGTTTATCGTTCTCTTTTTCTCCGCATTCTCCTGCATTGTGACATTGCCATATCTTATATTTGACTTTCATCCAATGACACTTGCTCAGTTTGGCTGTCTGCTCCTTGCCGGATTATTTGCAAGTGGAGGGCAGTTTACTATTACTGCAGCATATACCTGCGCACCGGCAGGCGAGATTTCAATCTATGATTATTCACAGATTATTTTCTCCACAGTCCTTGGTTTTCTGTTCCTTAGACAGATTCCTGATTTGTGGAGCTTTGTCGGATACGGAATTATCATCGCAGCTTCTGTTGCCATGTTCTTGTTCAATAATCGAAAGAGAGCGTAATCTTTCTTTCTTTTTTTGAGCTTTTACATGATTTTTTGCTTTCTCGTAAATATCAAATGCTTCTGTATATCTTGGACTGTAATCATTATGGTAACGACCTGTTTTTTTCATAAAAAATCCTTTCGTTTATTATAAATAAAAATCAAAAAAATCTGAGAGTACAGTATAATATATTAAAAAAAATGTCAAGATACCTTTTAACCCTAACTAATGTCAATGAAAGAAATATAGAAAGTGCTTGCAAGAATAATTAAGCCATAGTATAGTCTATATATTATAAAATGCAAAGCAAGTACACAGGAGGATGAAGTATATGAGTAGTCACTTGAGTAAAACAGAATACGAGATAATGGAGTATTTCTGGGGAATGGGGGATAAGTATACTTTTGGGGAATTAATGAAGTATTTTAATGAGAATCTGGATAAAAACTGGAAGAAACAGACATTGAATACTTTTTTAAGCCGTCTCATTGAAAAGGGACTGTTAAAGAAAGAAAAAGAAGGAACAAAGACCTGTTATCAGATGAAGATAACAAAGGCGCAGTTTAAGCAGAATAAAGCAAGGGCGATTCTTAAAGAGTCCTACGATGGAAAGATCAGCCATTTTATTGCGGCGCTGACGGGTGATGATGCGATTACGGATGTGGATGAGCAGGAATTACTCTCACAGATTAAAGCAATAAAGAGTGATTCCTGAAGTTATAATAGAAAAAGCGAAGAAAGATAACAGTTTGTAATTAAATAAAAGAAATGATAAAGTGTGCTATATAGATAGTGCACTTTTTTTTTCAAGAGAATGAAACATTTTATATAAAAACTGCGTCTATATATAAAGTAAAATAAGGTACAGATGATCGAGATCATTGCGATGAGGAAACGACTTGATTGCGCTGAGGAGGAGAATGATGAAGATAAGAATACTGGGATTTGGAGTACTTATAGGAATCCTATTGTGTTCCATAGCAGTGAATGCAGAGGAATATGATAGAAAAGGAGAGGAGTCTCCTTTGGCTATGGAAAGAATGTATAGTGTTCCGCATAAGATATATGGGAGAAAAAAGAATCGAAACAGAATTCGAAGAGTGTACGGAAAGTATCAATTACCTCCAGATGCTAAGGTGGGAGACATTATAAAAACAAAAAGAGGATATAAGCAGATTACCGGTATTTATGAAAATGGGCGGTTTCGAATGAAGAATCTTGAGAAGAAACATACTGGGAAGAGAAAAACTAAAGAAAAAAAGAGATATAATCAGAAAATAAGAGGAAAAAAGAGATAAATATAGATATAAAACAAATTACAAAGAAATAAAGAATTTTTAAACTTGCAATTATAAAAGAAAAAACATATTATAGGTATTAGCGATTAGCACTCAAACGTAATGAGTGCTAACAACATAAAAATAAGAAAGATAACAGATTTACAATTAATTTTGATTAGGAGGCATTATATTATGAAGTTAGTACCATTAGCAGACAGAGTTGTATTAAAACAGCTGGAGGCAGAAACAAAAACAAAGACTGGTATTATTCTTACTAGCTCCGCACAGGAAAAACCACAGGAAGCAGAAGTAGTAGCTGTAGGTCCTGGAACAGACGATGTTAAGATGGAAGTAACCGTTGGACAGAAAGTAATTTATTCTAAATATGCAGGAACGAATGTTAAAATGGAAGAGGAAGAATATATCATTGTAAAACAGAGTGATATTCTTGCAATCGTAGAATAATAGGTAACATATATTTATTTTGATTTATATCAGATAATCATTCATAATTTTTGGTTAATATATTTTATATAACAGGAGGAATCTTTATTATGGCTAAAGAGATTAAATATGGCGTAGAAGCCAGAAAAGCATTAGAAGCAGGCGTAAACCAGTTAGCAGATACTGTAAGAGTAACACTTGGACCAAAAGGACGTAACGTAGTTCTTGATAAGAGCTTTGGTGCTCCTTTAATTACAAATGATGGTGTTACGATCGCAAAAGATATTGAATTAGAAGATGCATTTGAAAATATGGGTGCTCAGATTGTAAAAGAAGTTGCAACAAAGACAAATGATGTTGCAGGTGACGGTACTACAACAGCTACTGTTTTAGCACAGGCAATGATCAATGCAGGCATGAAGAACTTAGCAGCAGGTGCAAATCCTATTATCTTAAGAAAAGGTATGAAGAAAGCAACAAATGTAGCAGTAGAAGCTATCGAAAAGATGAGCGAGCAGGTTGGAGGCAAAGAACAGATTGCCAAAGTTGCATCAATCTCTGCCGCTGATGAAGAAGTTGGCCAGTTAGTAGCAGACGCTATGGAGAAAGTTTCTCAGGATGGCGTTATTACGATCGAAGAGTCTAAGACAATGAAAACAGAGCTTGACCTTGTAGAAGGTATGCAGTTCGATCGTGGATATATTTCAGCTTATATGGCAACAGACATGGAGAAAATGGTTGCAGAATTAGATGATCCATATATTCTGATCACAGATAAGAAGATTGCTAATATTCAGGAAATCCTTCCGTTATTAGAGCAGATTGTACAGAGCGGTTCTAAATTATTAATTATTGCTGAGGATATCGAAGGAGAAGCATTAACAACATTAATCGTTAACAAATTAAGAGGAACATTCTCTGTTGTTGGTGTGAAAGCTCCTGGATATGGTGACAGAAGAAAAGCAATGCTTGAAGATATCGCTATCTTAACAGGTGGTACAGTTGTTTCTGAAGAAGTTGGTATTGAACTGAAAGATGCAACGATCGATATGCTTGGTCGTGCAAAATCTGTTAAAGTTGAAAAAGAGAATACAGTAATTGTTGATGGTGCTGGCGATAAAGATGCGATCAAAGCAAGAGTAGGTCAGATTAAGTCCCAGATTGAAGAGACAACATCTGAGTTTGATAAAGAAAAATTACAGGAAAGATTAGCTAAATTATCTGGTGGTGTTGCAGTTATTCGTGTTGGTGCCGCAACAGAAACAGAAATGAAAGAAGCAAAACTCCGTCTGGAAGATGCTTTAGCAGCAACAAGAGCAGCAGTAGAAGAAGGTATCATCGCAGGTGGTGGATCTGCTTACATCCATGCAGCAAAAGCAGTGAAAGAAATGGCTAAAGAACTTTCCGGTGATGAAAAGACAGGTGCCGAAATCGTGCTGAAAGCGTTAGAAGCTCCTTTATATCACATTGTAGCGAATGCAGGTCTTGAAGGTTCTGTTATCATTAACAAAGTAGCAGAAAGCGAAGTAGGAATGGGATTTGATGCATTAACAGAAACATATGTAAATATGGTTGAATCTGGAATCATTGATCCTGCAAAGGTAACAAGAAGTGCATTACAGAACGCAACAAGCGTAGCTTCTACTTTACTGACAACAGAATCTGTGGTAGCAGACATTAAAGAAGATACCCCAGCTCCAGCAATGCCAGCAGGCGGAATGGGAATGATGTAATCAATATCTTTTGATTCTCAAACATCTTGATATTTGATTAATATTTAATTAATATAAGAAATTAAAAAGTACAGTATCGTATATGTAAAGATTGTCATGTATGAGAATGTTTAAACACATTTTATTTACTATGACATTACAGTTGCGATGCTGTACTTTTTTGATTCCCACGGTTATTCAAATCAAAATGTTATTTTTAGGGGTTTTGTGCTATAATAGATTTTACTAATGCGCCCTTGGAATCTTCTTATAAATCTTTTTAATATAAGTAAGTGCAGGGAAGACTCTGAGAGTATATACTACATACATGGAGGATTTTTTTAGAAAAAATGGTTGGCATAATAGTATTACAGATTGTATTGATCATATTGAATGCGATTTTTTCAAGTGCAGAGATTTCGGTTATTTCTATGAATGAAACAAAGATAAAGCAGATGGCAGAAGAAGGTGACCGACGGGCTGAGAAGGCTGTTCTGCTCCTTGAGAAGCCGGCAAAGTTTCTTGAGGCGATACAGGCAGCTGTAACATTCGCAGGATTGCTAAGCGGTGCTTTTGTGGCAGTGTATTTTGCAGAGTTTGTAAAAAGTGTAGTGATGGAAGTTTTTGCAGGAAGGATGATTGCTTCAGAACAGGCAGTGTATGGAGTTTCGGTTATCGTAGTTACACTTATTCTTACGTATGTGAATCTACTGTTTGGTGAGATACTGCCAAAAAGGGCAGCGATGAGTAAGTCCGAGGATGATGCCTTTAAAATGGTAGGGATATTATTTCTTGTTGCGAAACTATTTGCACCGCTTGCAGGATTACTTCATATTTCTTCTAATATCTTTTTGCGGATAGTCGGTATTAATCCGGAGGAAGAACAGGAAGTAGTTACAGAAGAGGAAATCCGCATGATGCTTGCAGAAGGAAAGGAGCAGGGTACGATTCAGAAGGAAGAGAGTAAACTGATCCAGAATGTATTTGAGTTCAATGATACGACAGCAGAACAGGTCAGTACAAGACGACGAGATCTGGTTTGTTTAAATCTTGAGGACGATGCGCAGGAATGGGAAAAGACGATTAGAGAATGTCGTTTTTCACATTTTCCGATCATTGATTCAAATCAGGAAGACGTTGTAGGGATTCTTGATACGAAAGATTATTTTCGTTCGGAAGATAAGTCAAAGGAATACGTAATGAAGAATGCGGTGGATGATCCGTATTTTGTACCGGAGAATATGAAGGCCAACATATTGTTTGCACATATGAAGAAGGTTAGGATTTATTTTGCGGTTGTACTTGATGAGTACGGAGGAATGAGTGGAATTGTAACGCTTCATGACCTGGTAGAAGCTTTAGTTGGTGAGTTAGAAGAAGAAGAGATGCCGGCAAAACCAGAAGATATTAAAAAAATCAAAGAAGATGTCTGGCGGATTCAAGGCTGTGCACAGCTTGACGAGGTATCGGAGGCTCTTGGTGTAGAGTTTCCGGAAGTGTTTGATACTTTTAGTGGTTTTGTGTGGGATGCAATCGGAAGAGTTCCGGCAGAAGGAGAGAAGTTTTCTCTGGAAGTGAATGATTTAAAGATAGATGTAAAAAATATTGAGAATCATATGGTGGACTATGCAATTGTGCGAAAAGTTAAGAAAAGAGGAAGCGATGAAGCGGATATTTGATTTATTAAAAAAGCAAAGTCCAAGCAGGATTATTGCACTGGGTTTTGGCGCAGTAATCCTGACGGGAGCAATACTATTGATGATGCCTTTTTCTGTGAAAAAAGGAGTACATCTTTCTTTTCTTAATGCATTGTTTACCTCAACGAGCGCTGTTTGCGTTACCGGTCTTGTAGTAGTAGATACTGCAGACAGTTTTACTGCGATAGGGCAGATGATCATTGCTATGTTGATACAGATTGGTGGTCTGGGAATTGCTTCTGTCGGTGTCGGACTGATTATCGCAGCAGGTAAAAGAGTAAGCATTAAAAGCCGTCTGCTGGTAAAAGAGGCATTAAATGTTGACACCTATGGCGGAATGGTGCGTCTGGTGCGGGTCGTTCTTGCGATTACCCTTGGATTTGAGGCAGTAGGAGCGCTTATCAGTTTTATTGTATTTAGGAAAGATTATTCGCCATTACATGCAATAGGGATAAGTATTTTTCATTCTATTGCTGCATTTAATAATGCTGGCTTTGATAATCTTGGAGGAATGCATAATCTGATTCCCTACAAAGATAATATTTTATTAAATATAACAACGGATATTTTAGTAATTGCCGGCGGTCTTGGATTCCTTGTTCTTGTAGATATTGTGAAGCAAAAACATTTTAAAAAACTTTGTCTGCATTCAAAGGTTGTTGTTTCTATGACAGCAGTACTTCTGCTTGGAGGTATGTTTATTTTAAAGGCAACAGAAAAAAATATCACATGGATGGGTGCATTTTTTCAGAGTATGACAACGAGAACAGCAGGATTTTCTACGTATGATATTGGAAATTTTTCAACAGCAGGTTTATTTGCAATGTGTATTCTTATGTTCATCGGTGCCTCTCCGGGCTCAACGGGAGGTGGTGCAAAGACAACGACCATTTTTGTGATGATACAGGCTTTAAAATGTTTGGGAAGGAAAAAGTCTGCACATGCTTTCCGGCGCAGCATATCTGATGAGAATATTTCAAAGGCATTTATGATTACAGTATTATATGTCGGCATTTTATGCACCGCTACATTTTTGATATGTGTATTTGAGCCGGAATATGATTTTATACAGCTTATATTTGAAGTGACATCTGCATTCAGTACCGCAGGACTTTCTACAGGAATTACTCCGGAACTTGGCATAGCTGCAAGAATACTTCTTATTCTGTTAATGTTTACGGGACGTGTTGGTGCATTTACACTTCTTTCTGTATGGAGTAAAGATACTACACCGAATGCAAGATATTCTGAAGAAATGATTTCGATTGGATAGAAGAAAGGATATAAAGATGAAAAAGAAGCGTGGAACAGCTTATGGAGTGATTGGACTTGGACGTTTTGGAACAGCACTTGCTATCGCCCTTTCACAGGCAGGAAAAGAAGTAATCGCAGTTGATAGAAGTGAAGAAAAAATTAAAAATATCCGTCGTTATACAGATTATGCGTTTGTAGCAGAGAATCTGGGAATTGATGCGTTAAGGGAAATAGGAATCCAGAACTGCGATGTTGCAATTATCTGTATTGGAGAAAAAGTCGATGTCAGTATTTTAACAACAATGTCTGCACTAGAACTTGGAGTGCCGCATGTTATTGCCAAAGCGACAAGTGAAGAGCAGGGAGCAGTATTAAAGAAGCTTGGAGCAGAGGTAGTCTATCCGGAACGTGATATGGCACTTCGCCTTGGGAAAAAATTAATATCGGACAATTTCCTTGATTTTGTTTCTTTAAGTAACAATATAGAAATCCGTCAGATTCCAGTTGGGAAAAATCTGATCGGCAAAAGTGTGCAGGAATCAGAAATCCGTCGAAAGTATCAATTAAATATTATCGCTTTAGAAAATAATTCGGAAACGAATATTGAAATTATGCCGGATTATCGCTTTAAACATAATGATATTATTGTAGTAATTGGAAAAACCGAAAATATGGATAAATTCGAAGAAGAAAATTAGTCTGGATATTTTAAGAAGGATGTTTTAAAGTTAAAGAAGAATAGGTCATGCATTATATGACACACACCTCGCAGTAAGAATGCCTTGGTATTCTTGAACAAAGTATTTATGAAAAAGAACAAAAGTATCGAAAGCAAAAGAAAGGTAGAAAAGAATGACAAAAGAACAGTTTATGATGGAATTAGAACAGTCTCTGCAAGGAGAGGTATCTGCGTATGAATTGTCCGATTCTTTAACATATTACAGGCAGTATTTTGAGGACGAGATCCGTAATGGAAAAAGTGAGGAAGATGTAATCCGGGAGTTAGGAAGTCCACGTCTTATCGCACGTTCGATTATTGATGCTCATGGGAATGAGGGAGCCGCTTCCGGTAATTCAGGTTATGAAGACAGCGATTACAGGGAAGGCTCGTATAGTAATTATGGAAGTTCGTATGATTCTGAAAGAGGCGATATTGAAAGCAGCAGACAGCGGGGAGGCGGAACGCTGCAGAATGCTGGAAGAATGATCATGACAATCATTATATCAGCACTTATATTTTTTGTTGTGTTATTCTTGCTTCGAGCATTGTTACCAGTCGCAGTCGTAATTATTGCAATCGTGTTCATTGTTCGTTTGATTCGTGGATAGAGTAAGAGCATATAAAAAGGAGGCAAATATGATACGGGAAGAATTATTAGAGAAAGTATCCGGGAAGAGAGAAGAGTTCATTTCCTGGTATCATGAATTCCATCAGATACCGGAATTGGGTTTTGAGGAAGAGAAAACAACAGAATTAATCTGTGAGAAGCTTACTGCGATGGGAATTCATCCACTTCGTTTAGATCCAACAGGAGTAACTGCATATATTGGACCACATGATGCCTATACAGTAGCACTTAGGGCGGATATTGATGGTCTGAGAGTTTCAGAAGATACGGATCTGCCATTTCAGTCAAAACATCCGGGAAAGATGCATGCTTGTGGACACGATGGACATATTGCAGGGCTTTTAGGTGCAGCCTCCATATTAAAAGAAATGGAATCAGAACTTACAGTACGTGTCAAACTGATTTTTCAGCCATCTGAAGAGAATACAAAAGGTGCAAAACATATTATTTCACAGGGAATCTTAGAAGATGTTGATGAGATATTTGGCCTGCATCTGTTTTCCGATATAAAGGCCGGCGAGATTTCGGTAGAACCGGGAGCAAGAATGGCACAGACAGACCGTTTTTCTATTACTTTTATCGGTAAAGGCGGCCATGCAGCAAAACCGCATCAATGTGTGGATGCTACGGTTATGGCAGCGGATTTTGTGATGAATATACAGACAATTGTAGCAAGAGAATTAGACCCGATCGAAGGAGCGGTTGTCACAGTCGGTTCCTTAAAATCAGGAACACAGTATAATATCATTTCAGGAAAGGCAGTATTAGAAGGGACTTGTCGAAGTTATTCTGAAATAGTAGCACAGCATCTACAGGATGCCATCCGAAGAAGAGCGGAAGCAGTCGCTGACAGCTACGGTGGGAATGTAAAGATTGCTTATGAGCAGGGTTCCCATCCACCGGTACTTAATGACGAAGACCTTTCTCGCCGGATTGCAGACGAAGCGGAACAGCTATTAGAGAATAGAAAGCTGGTCCATATCGCACCATTGATGCTTGGAGAAGACTTCTCCTGGTACCAGAAAGAAGTTCCGGGCGTATTTGCTTTCGCAGGCTGTGGCACACCGGGAAGAAAGTGTTATCCGAATCATCATCCGAAGTTTGAAATCGAAGAATCTGCACTTGCTGATGGAGTGCTGCTTCATTTGGCGGCGGTAGTTTCAGCGATGCATCGGGAGGAGGAAAAGTAGAGTATATAATTTTGGGATTGGATTTTCCAGTTTGTTAGTATAGAGTAAAGGATGTAATTTATAAAAAATGTATTTATAAATGGAAGTCATACCGTATGGGTATGTGAGTAGAAATTATTTGGTTGAATATTATTCTAGAGAAAGTTTCTTGCAGAAAAATGCAAGGAACTTTTTTAATTGGAATTATAATTAATATTCAACTAAATAAAGAAAAAGTTGAAATAAAAAAATAACTGTGCTATCATGAATGTACAAAAATAAATACAATATTGCTTTTGAGAGGGTATTATATGGAGAAAAAGTATATTGCGCATATTAATGAAGAATTAAAAACAGAACAAACAGTAAAGGAACATAGTGAAAATGTTGCGATGTTAGCAGAAGAATATGCTGTTGAAAGATTTAAGAAGATAGCATATGTAACAGGGTTATTACACGACTGTGGGAAGTATCAGGAATCTTTTCAAAAAAGAATATCAGGAAGTGATATACGGGTAGAACATTCAACTTGTGGAGCAATTATTGTAAAAGATATGTCGGAGAATAAATCCAGATATCCATTAGGGATTTTGTCAAGAATGATGGAATATTGTATAGCCGGGCATCATTCAGGAATACCAGATGGTGGAACTACAAATGATTATGAGACGGATCCGACATTAACTGGAAGATTAAAAAGGGAATTTGAAGATTTTTCTACATATAAAGAAGAATTGGAAATACCGGAACTAGATGAGAAAGATTTTCTGCAATTTCTGTTATCAGATTGTGACAATAGTGAGGAGAAAGTACTAGATAAGATTGCGTTTTTGACAAGATATTTATTTTCATGTCTTGTGGATGCGGATTCAGAAGATACGGCGAATTTTTGTAGAGTTGGTGAAAAACCAAGAGAATTAAAAGGGGATTTTGGAGTAGCGTTAGATAATGTAAATCAAAGATTAGAAAGTTTTCAGGTTGAAACAGAGCTTCAAAAAGCCAGAGCATTGTTACAAAGCCAGGCATTTGAAAATGCAAAAACAACTGCGGAAATTTATCTGTTGAATATGCCAACGGGAAGTGGAAAAACCTTGGCGAGTGTCAAGATTGCGTTAGAACGAGTGATTTTACAAAAGAAAAAAAGAATCATTTATGTAATACCTTATAATAGTATCATTGATCAGACTGCAGAAGTTTTTAATGAGCTGTTTCAAAATAATTTAGAGATATTAAGGCATCAATCTACATTTGATTATGAAAATATAGATGAAATAGATGAAGATTATAAAGAAGCGGCTAAGATAGCAATAGAAAACTGGGGGAATACGAAGTTTATTATTACTACAACGGTACAATTTTTTGAGTCAGTTTATTCAAACAAGCGTGGAAAGTTACGCAAGATACATAATATGGCTGATAGTATTTTAATATTTGATGAAGCACATATGATGCCGGAGAAATATTTACAGCCATGTCTGCAGGCAGTTACGTATATTACCAAATATTTGCAAAGTGAAGCGGTTTTTCTAACAGCAACAATGCCGGATTATTTAAGCTTGATAAGAAAATATGCAGTGACAGACAGTAAAATTGTAAACTTAATTGAAGATAAGTCATTATTTAAAAAGTTTCAAAAATGTAATTATAATTATTTAGGAGAGATAGGAGAAGATGAACTTCTTGCCAAGAGTTCATTATGCCCATCCTCATTAATCATCGTAAATACAAGAAAAGCAGCAAGGAAACTATATAAAAAGATTTCGGGGAAAAAGTATCATTTATCTACATATATGACAGCGTTAGACAGGGCAATTGTATTAAAGAATATCAGAAAAGACTTGAAGTACCTGGAAAAAGATTTCCCAGATTTTAAAAATGTATCGGAGGAGAGACAGATTACTATTGTTTCTACATCGTTAATAGAAGCTGGGGTAGATTTGGATGTTTACACAGTTTTTAGGGAATTAAAAGGATTGGATAATATTTTACAGGCAGGAGGACGATGCAATAGAGAGGGAAAAAGGGAAAAAGCAGATGTGTTTGTGTTTGAAATGCTTGATTCAAAAAAGAAGGCGATATCAGTAGAAATGGATATAACAAGAGATTTATTAAAAAAATATGAAGATATTTCTGATTCGGCCTGTATAGAAGAGTATTATGAAAGAATTTTTTCGCTTAAGGAAGATAGTATATCTCAAAATACGATGCATTGTATTTGTGATAATTTTAGATATATTCCATTTAAGAAATATGCAGAGAATTTTGAATTGATTGACAGTAGAACGGTTTCGCTAGTAGTTCCAAGAGATGAGAAAAGCAGACAAATGGTAGCAGATTTAAAGTATAAGCAAACAGTGGATGAGAGAAAATTACAGAATTATACTTGTTCTTTATATAAAAATGAATTAGAGGATTTAATGGACCAAAAGGTAGTAGATGATTTTGGAACAGGCATTTATTGTCTTACTAATTTGGATTATTATGATGAAGAATTAGGACTCTTATTTGAAGCAAGTGATTATTTTTTATAATGAAAGAGAGGGGAGAAGGATGAGTTATGGATTTAAAGTATTAGTAGAGGGGGATTATGCCTGCTTTACCAGACCGGAGCTTAAAGTTGAAAGGGTAAGTTATGATGTTCCCACTCCGGGAGCTTTGGAAGGAATGCTAAAAAGTGTGTACTGGAAGCCTGCTGTCCGATATGTAATTGATAAGATCATTGTATTCCATCCAATTGATTTTATTAATATACGAAGAAATGAAGTAAAAGAAAAAGTGAAATTTAAAGCAGTTAAAAATCAAATGAAAGGGAAAGCGGAAAGTCCATGTATCTATACCTCGAAAATCAGGAGTCAGAGAGCCTCTATGGTATTAAAAAATGTGAAATATGGTATAGAATTTCATTTTGAACTGACAGGTCTGAAAAATGAAGAAGAACAGGATGCGGAAAAAAAGCACTATAATATTATTAAACGACGTTTAGAAAAGGGACAATGTTTTAGGACACCGTGTTTGGGATGTAGTGAATTCCCGGTAAAGAGTATTTCTTTACTGGAGAAATTTGATGAAAATATGATCAGTGAGAGAATTATTGCAATGGGAGATGTTGATTTGGGATTTATGAGTTATAAAGTACAGTTTGAAGATGGTGGAAAGCCAGTTAATGGAGACTGGGATAATCCTAAATTTTCAGATAAAGCATCTACGCTCTACTATCGCCCACATATGATAAATGGGGTTATTGATGTAGAAAAATACAGGGAGGGACTTAAATGCTAATTCAGGCACTATGTGATTATTATGATATTTTATCGGCAGAAGGAAAAGTTCTTCCAGAAGGATATTCTAAAGTAAAGATTCATTACCTCATTTCTTTGACGGAAGAAGGAACGATAGATAATATAATAAATGTGCAGAGAGAAATTGCGGAATCTAAAAAAGGGAAGGTGGTAAAAAGACTAGTTCCTAAAGAAGTAAAAATGCCAGAAAGGACAGAAAAATCTGGAATTGAAGCAAATATTTCAGAACATAGACCTTTGTACATTTTTGGATTAAATAGAGATAAAAAAACAGGTGAATTATCTACGGAAGATAGGACAGGAAAGGCAAAAAAATCTCATAAAGCATTTGTAGAGAAAAATTTAGAATTTATCGAAGATTTAAAGTCTCCTATAATAGATGCCTATCGACAATTTCTATTAAATTGGAATCCAGAAGAGGAATTAGAAAATAAATTTCTGTTAGGGTTAGGAAAAGATTATGAGACCTCTGGGTTTTCCTTTGCTTTATCAGGAAAATCAGATACGACATTATTATACGAGGATATTGAGTTAAAGAAAAAATGGGATGCTGTATATAAAACTGATAGAGAAATGGAAAACGAAAAAACATTTGCACAGTGTGCCATTACAGGAGAAGAAGAACCGATAGCAAGAATACATGGGAAAATAAAGGGAGTATATGGTGGCCTGGCAACAGGAAGCGTGTTGATTGGATTCAATAATAATTCAGAAAGCTCTTATGGAAATGAACAATCTTATAATAGTAATATTTCAGAAAAAGTTATGAAAAAGTATACGGAGGCTTTGAATGTTTTATTAAGCAGCAAACACAAAATATTGTTAGACGGTATGACGATTGTTTTCTGGGCTATGGATAAAGGAGAAGAATATGAAGATTTATTCCTAAAGATGCTTTCTCAAACAACAGATAAAATAAAAGCAAAAGAACTTTCCAATATACTTCAAAAACTTATGAGAGATGGACAAAAAGGAAAAGTGTTAAAAGAACATTTTTTAGAATTGGATAAAATAGATGAAAATGTAGATTTTTACATATTGGGATTGAAACCAAATTCTTCAAGGCTGTCTGTGAAATTTATTTTCAGAAAAAAATATGCAGATATATTATGGAACATTTCAAAATTTCAGCAGGAATTAAAAATAGTAGGTGGACTTGATATTGTATCGATTCATCGTATTTATTTTGAATTGACTTCTCCGGAGTATAGAATGAAAGATGATAAAAATAATAAAATAAATCCGGCATTGTCGGCAAAAATATTTGAGTCTATTATTTATGACACACCTTATCCAAATGCTTTATTAGAGACAGTAGTTCGAAGAGTTAGAGTGGATAGTGGAAGTGAAAAGTTAAATGGTGTAAGAGCAGGAATGATAAAAGCATATATTAACAGAAATTATAAAAAGGAGGAATTAAAAATGGCATTGGATAAAGAAAATAAGGGGCAGGCATATTTGTCTGGAAGACTTTTTGCCGTCTTAGAAAAGTTGCAGCAGGAGGCACATCAGAATGCCCTTAATCGAACAATTAAGGATTCTTATTTTTCATCAGCATCTATGAATCCTCAAATGGTTTTTCCTAAATTGCTTCGTTTAGGACAGGCACACTTGAAGAAAGTTTCATATCCTGTTTTTTATAATAAATTAATAGGTGAGATTATAGATTCATTGAATGGAGGTTTTCCTAAACTGCTTTCATTAAAAGAACAGGGAGAATTTATAGTGGGATATTATCAGCAATATCAGAGCTTTTTTGAAAAAAATGAAAAGAATGCAAGTAAAGAAGAGGAGGAAAAATAATATGGCACTGAATAATAGATATGATTTTGTTATGATTTTTGATGTGGAGAATGGAAATCCTAATGGGGATCCAGATGCTGGAAATGCTCCTAGAATGGATGTAGAGTCGGGGTTGGGATATGTGACAGATGTATGCCTGAAGCGTAAGATAAGAAATTATGTGGAACTTGTAAAGGAGGGAGTTCCGGGATATAACATACTGATAAAACCAGACAAGCCATTAAACGAAAAATTTGCGGAAGCATATAGAACTGAAAATTTAGAAACTGGGAAAAAAGGAAAAAATGTAGATGATGTAAAAAAAGCAAGAGAATATATTTGCAAAAATTATTTTGATGTAAGAGCTTTTGGAGCGGTAATGTCAACGGGAGATGACCCTTGCGGAATAGTAAGAGGACCAGTGCAGATTAATTTTGCCAGAAGTATTTCTCCAATAAATGCATTAGATATTACTATTACCCGTCAGGCAAAAACATCTGAAGTGCGTAATCAAAAAAGTGGTGATACGGAGATGGGAAGAAAAAGTATTATTCCATATGCATTATACAGGGCAGAGGGTTATGTGTCAGCCGCTCTTGCTAATAAATCAACAGGATTGACAGAAGAGGATGTAGAGCTTTTATGGACATCAATTATAAATATGTTTGAAAATGATCATAGTGCTGCAAGAGGAAAAATGTGCATGAGAAAGTTGTATGTTTTTAAACATGATAATGTTCTGGGAAGTTGTCCATCTCATATTTTATTTGATAAGATAACAATTCAGGAAAAAGAGGGAAGGATTCCTCGGTCATTAGAAGATTATGTTATTCAGGTTGATAACAATATGCCGCAGGGAGTGGAGATGATAGAAAAATTATGAGTAGTGTAGAAATTACAATTCGCTCTATCCAACATTATTTATACTGCCCACATCGATGGGGACTTTTGGAAATTGATAAAGCATGGGAAGAAAATATCTTTGTCACAAAAGCAAATTTGATGCATAAAAGAGTACATGATCCAAAGAAAAATTATATTTCTAGAGGGAAAAAAGTTTTTACATCAGTTCCGATATATAATGATTTGGAACCTTATAATTTATATGGAATGACCGATTGTATGGAGTTGCACGAAAATAAAAACGGGATATCCATTAATGGAAGTGAGGAGAAGTATCAGATAGTTGTTGTCGAATATAAACCGACAAAACCAAAAAAACAAGAATATCGGGAAGATGACTTAATGCAGGTATTTGCACAAAAATTATGTATAGATTTTGTATTTGGAGGTCATTGTAAGGGGGTTATTTATTATGGAGATGTGAAGAAGAGGATTACCTTACCTTTAGAAGAACATTTTCAACAGTACGATGATTTCTTGAGAAAAACTTTAGAAGAAATGAGAGATTATTTAAAAAGAGGGGAAATTCCTCCTATTAGAAAAAATCAAAAGTGTAGTGGATGTTCAATGAAGGATTTATGTATGCCATCAATGAAAAAGATTAATGACGTTCGAAACGAGATAGAAAAAATTGAAAGGGCATCAATATGAGAAAACTTTTAAATACAGTTTATATATTGCAAGAACAGGCATATTTGACATTAGACGGAGAAAATCTGGTATGTAAAATAGATGGAGAAACAAAACTTCGTATTCCGTTCGAAAATGTAGAAAATATAGTTTGTTTCAATTATCTGGGTTGCTCTCCAGCATTAATGGGAAAGTGTGTTAGTAAAACAATACCTATTAACTTTATTTCACCGCAGGGGAAATTTTTGGCAAAGGTATGTGGTGAAACAAAAGGAAATGTTTTTCTGAGAGTACAGCAGATAGACAAGTTTAGAGCTGAAGGTTTATTATTAACACAAAATACTATGGCAGCAAAATTTAGTAATTGCAGACAGTTAATACGTAGAACATTGCATGATAATGCGGAGTTAAGGGAAGATGAAAATATACAAAAAGTATTAGAAGTTTTGAAGGAAGGGATTGATAAAGTTTACGAGGCAGAGTCCATCGAAGAAATAGTGGGAATTGAAGGATTTTGTGCAAAGAATTATTTTTCCATATTTAACAAACTTATTACAAATAAAAAGGTTGATTTTGAATTTCAATTAAGAACAAAACATCCGCCACTAGATCCAGTGAATGCATTATTATCATTTATTTATACGTTAGCGACAAATGAGGTGGCCGCAGCATTAGAGACAGTTGGATTAGATAGCTATATAGGATATTGTCATACATTAAGAAGTGGGCGAAGTTCATTAGCTTGTGATTTGGTGGAGGAAATAAGATGTATTGTGGAGAGATTTGTAATTACTCTCTTGAATTTAAAAATAGTGGGAGAGAAAGATTTTGAACAAAAAATTTCTGGAGCTGTTTGGTTGAATGAAGACGGGAGAAGAAAGGTTCTTTCTAAATGGCAGGAGAAAAAACGTTCTACAATGACACATCCATATTTGAAACAGAAAATTCCTCGTGGTTTGTTGCCATATGTACAAAGTAATTTGTTGGCGAAGTATGTGCGAGGAGAAATAAGTACATATCCTTCATTTTTGCTTAAGTAATATATTAAAAACGAGGAAGTGAATAATAATGATGGTTTTGATAAGTTATGATGTAAGTACGACATCACCGGCGGGGAAAAAACGGTTACGAAAAGTTGCAAAAGAATGTCAGAATCATGCCCAGAGAGTTCAAAATTCTGTTTTTGAGGCAGATTTAGATTATTCTTCATTTTTAAAATTAAAAGAAAAACTTATGGATTTAATAGATAAGGAAGAGGATAGTCTTCGATTTTATTATTTGGGGAATAATTGGGAGAGAAGAGTAGAACATATAGGTGCAAAGAAGACATATAATCCAGAAGGGGTTATAATCATTTGATTTTTAAATGAAACAGGCGAACTACTGGTGATTAAAAAAATCTAGGAGGTTCGCTTGAAAAAAATCCGTTTTAACGGTAAAATTAATATAATTCTAAATGAATTATAGGTCCATCCTGTAATATATGGGAATAATGTGATTGAAATATACTATATATAGCGGTCACATCCCACACGGGATGTGTGAGTAGAAATTGTCGCTTGCACTCTCTGACTGTGGCTTATCACGTCACATCCCACACGGGATGTGTGAGTAGAAATACAATGGCACTGCACATATTAGATGCCATTGGTGTCACATCCCACACGGGATGTGTGAGTAGAAATTACTAAGGCGGTATCCTTGGTAAAAAGTTTCCCTGTCACATCCCACACGGGATGTGTGAGTAGAAATACACAGATGGAGACACAAATGTGTACACGATCCTGAGTCACATCCCACACGGGATGTGTGAGTAGAAATGTTAATAGCGTACATCCATAAAGCTGACTGAGCTGTGTCACATCCCACACGGGATGTGTGAGTAGAAATGAAAGACGCGGATACAGACGAATACAAACGCAAGTCACATCCCACACGGGATGTGTGAGTAGAAATTGTAAGATTCATCAGATGCGATGTGGCGAATTCCGGTCACATCCCACACGGGATGTGTGAGTAGAAATGATAATGAGTGGAAAAAGTTTGTTGCGGTAAAAGTCACATCCCACACGGGATGTGTGAGTAGAAATCTTTTTGTTTTAGTTCACTCGCCGATACATAACGTCACATCCCACACGGGATGTGTGAGTAGAAATTGGAAATGCAGATTATGCGTGTATAAAAGGTTTCGGTCACATCCCACACGGGATGTGTGAGTAGAAATGCTTAGAGATACGGAAACCGTATCAGACCAAGGAGGTCACATCCCACACGGGATGTGTGAGTAGAAATTTCTGGTGTGAGGTCGGTTTCGATGGGAGATGTCAGTCACATCCCACACGGGATGTGTGAGTAGAAATTGAATATGGGTGCTACAACAAAGTATACAGCTAGTCACATCCCACACGGGATGTGTGAGTAGAAATGTAAGAGCAGGTTATGCAGGTTTGGCAATGCAAGTCACATCCCACACGGGATGTGTGAGTAGAAATTGTAGGCGATGCGATCGAGAAAATTCTGGAACTTGGTCACATCCCACACGGGATGTGTGAGTAGAAATATTACGATCCTCTGTTTAAAGAAACCGTTGACATGGTCACATCCCACACGGGATGTGTGAGTAGAAATTATATTATAGAACATAAGTTCTCTATTATCAAGGTCACATCCCACACGGGATGTGTGAGTAGAAATAAGTAATCGTTGGCGTAGAAGAGGGAGCCGAGAAGTCACATCCCACACGGGATGTGTGAGTAGAAATTGATTGGATTGATAGATATGATATATAGGAATGGTGTCACATCCCACACGGGATGTGTGAGTAGAAATAAAAGAAAATGGAATGAAAATCCATGGACGTGATGTCACATCCCACACGGGATGTGTGAGTAGAAATTTAATCGTGCCCCTACGTGTCGGGGCACAGGGAACGTCACATCCCACACGGGATGTGTGAGTAGAAATTCCATATCTTCTTTCTTAGAAATATTTTCCGCGTCACATCCCACACGGGATGTGTGAGTAGAAATAAATATGCAACTAAACCCTAACTGCATTCGTGAGTCACATCCCACACGGGATGTGTGAGTAGAAATATGTTGATGATGTAGAGATTTCGCCAGAGATTGTAGTCACATCCCACACGGGATGTGTGAGTAGAAATTAATTACTAATATTTCGCTCCAATCTGTATATCTGTCACATCCCACACGGGATGTGTGAGTAGAAATGATTTTAGTAATTTTGATACTTCAAATGTAACTAAGTCACATCCCACATGGGATGTGTGAATAGAAATGAAATAAAAGTATTGAAAAGGTAAACATTATTTGTTCAGTGGTGGGGCTGATTCTCCATTTGACAATCATCTGGAAGAATTGTCAAGATGTGCAGTAGAAGTATATCATGTGTTACATTTTTGAAAAAATAAAAAAAGTCTTGACACATTTCAAAGCTTATAGTATAATAAATTTCGTTGATGACGTGGGATCTTAGCTCAGCTGGGAGAGCATCTGCCTTACAAGCAGAGGGTCACAGGT